>ENA-OOZA01001358-OOZA01001358.1-human-gut-metagenome-genome-assembly--contig:-NODE-1358-length-12584-cov-6.016282_pt1 | contig 12584 bp, 8 predicted proteins | sample MGYA00241703_ERZ501378 | MGnify/ENA primary metagenome ERZ501378 (study PRJEB25962, sample SAMEA2042916) | human gut metagenome | biome: human gut; feature: human-associated habitat; material: faeces...
ACCGGGTAAGCATCTACTTCCCATCCGAATTTGATCTGTGCTTCTACTTTGTCACCCTCAGTAACAGCTACATTTCTCATGTTATCAGCAATTCTCATCACACGGATGTGACTGCTTTCCACAACACCTACTGCGGTGCGCATCCAGGAACCGATTTTTTTCTGAACTGCTTCATCTTCCCAGTAGCCAACTACGATTTTGCGTTCCATGCCAAGGCGGCTGAAAATATGACCATACTCACGATCACCGTGTGCAGACTGATTTTCATTCATGAAATCCATGTCGATGGTATCATACGGAATCTCGCGATTAAACTGTGTATGCAGGTGCAGTAACGGTTTTCTGTACTCCTGCAGACCAAGGATCCATGACTTTGCCGGTGAAAAAGTGTGCATCCATGTGATAACTCCGGCACAATTTTCATCATTATTTGCCTCGTTAAAAGTCTGACGGATCAGTGCGTTTGTGATCAGGGTTGGTTTCCAGACTACTTCATACGGAAGGTTTCCGGAAGCATTTAATGCATTTACGATAATTTTGGCATGTTCTGCCACATGTGCAAGACATTCGTCTCCGTATAAGTCCTGAGAACCGGTACAAAACCAAAATTTGTAATCTTTCTGCTGAATCATAGTATGTTTCCTCCTCATAAATATTGTTTATGTTTCATAGTTTTCATTTTTATTTTTTTGCTTACATTGCAAAAGTCATTTTTATCATCAAGCAGATAGTCGCAATCCGCTCACACTGCTTGTTGCGTTTCTTATACAATTAAAACAGTGACTTTCTTCATTTCCTCAAATCGTTAGTTATTCTGTCCATAATATGCATTCGCCCCGTGTTTCCTGTAGTAATGTTTATCCTGCAGTTCCTGCGGTGCTGGTTTTACCTGCGGATTGATCAATTCACAGCGACATGCCATCTTCGCCACTTCCTCAAGCACAACTGCATTGTGAACTGCCTCATGTGCATCTTTGCCCCATGTAAACGGTCCATGATTCTTGCAAAGTACTGCCGGAACAGCTTCATAATCAAGGTCTTTGAAATAATCTGCGATCAGCACACCCGTATTCTTTTCGTATGCTTCCTCAATCTCCTCTTTTGTCAGATTACGTACACATGGAACTTCTCCGTAAATATAGTCCGCATGAGTCGTACCATAGCATGGAATCGCTCTCCCGGCCTGTGCCCAGCTCGTCGCCCATTCAGAGTGTGTATGTACGATTCCGCCGATCTTCGGAAATGAATTATACAGAACCACATGGGTTGGTGTGTCTGATGACGGATTATATTCACCCTCGACTTTGTTTCCATTCAAATCAACAACCACCATATCTTCCGGTCTGAGTTTATCATATTCCACACCACTCGGCTTGATCACGAACAGTCCCTTTTCACGGTCAATGCCACTGACATTTCCCCATGTAAAAGTAACCAGTCCATATTTCGGAAGATCCATGTTTGCTTTGTAAACTTCTTCTTTTAATTTTTCAAGCATATTTTTCTCCTTTACAAAGAACGTAAATCGCCATTCATTTCTTTCACAGCAACTTACGTTCTTAATCTTCATTTTGTCTTATTACCAGATTTTTGATTCTACCGCTGCTCTCTCGATCGGCAGTCCCGTCAGATATCTGTCCATAAATTCATTAAATCCTTTGACACCTTCCGGTTCCGGATCCAGTGTACTTCCTTCATTTCCTGCAAATACACGGTTGTCCAGGAACTCATCCAGAGTCTCGCCGTCCTTCCTGTCCACAAGGTAAGCAGCCAGAAGCGCAATACCCCAGGCACCGCCCTCACCTGCTGTTGACATAACAGATACCGGTGCATTCACTGCATCTGCAAGAATCTGCTGTCCTACACCTTTGGTCTTGAACAGTCCGCCGTGTCCTAAAAGTCTGTCGATCTTGACATGCTCCTGATCGATCAAGATATTTAAACCTACCCGCATTGCTCCGAGACAGGTATAAAGATTCGTTCTCATAAAGTTTGCAAGTGTGAATTTGCTTTCAGGAGAACGTACAAACAACGGTCTTCCTTCTTCAAATCCTGTCATATGCTCTCCTGAGAAATAACAGTAGGACAAAAGTCCGCCGCAGTCCGGATCACCCTCCAGAGCTTTATTATAAAGAGTTCCAAACAGTTTGTTCATATCCACTTCCATACCCATTGCTTCTGCAAATTCTTTAAATACATTTACCCATGCATTCAGATCAGAAGTACAGTTGTTGGAATGTGCCATGGCAACTGCATCACCAGCCGGTGTTGTTACCATATCGATCTCTTTGTATGGTTTGGAAAGTGCTTTTTCCAGAACGATCATGGCAAATACAGAAGTACCTGCGGAAACATTACCAGTGCGCTGTTTTACGGCATTGGTAGCCACCATACCTGTTCCTGCATCACCTTCCGGCGGACAAACAGGTACACCTGCTTTCAGATGGCCTGATACGTCGAGTCTCTTGGCACCTTCTTCGGTCAGGCAACCGGCATTTTCTCCTGCCAGCAATACTTTCGGCAGAATGTCTGTCAGTTTCCAGCTATATCCGTAAGGAGCTACTAACTTGTCGAACTTTTCAATCATTTCGGCAGAGTAGTTCTTTGTTTCAGGGTCGATAGGAAGCATACCTGAAGCATCACCGATACCTAAAACTTTTTCGCCGGTAATCTGCCAGTGTACGTAACCTGCCAGTGTAGTGAAGAAAGTGATGTCCTTCACATGTTCTTCCTTGTTTAGGATAGCCTGATAAAGGTGAGAGATACTCCATCTCAACGGAATGTTGTAGACAAAGAGTTCAGACAGTTCGGCAGCTGCTTTGCCTGTGTTGGTATTTCTCCATGTACGGAACGGTACGAGGATTTCTTCTTTATCGTTGAAAGCCATGTAACCGTGCATCATGGCACTGATACCGATGGCTGCCAAGTTTTCTATTTCGATGCCGTACTGGTTTTTTACGTTTAAGCGAAGGTCAGCATAGCAGTCCTGTACTCCTGCCCAGATGGCTTCAATGCTGTAGGTCCAGAGTCCATCTACCAGCTGATTTTCCCAGGTGTGACTTCCCTGAGCAATAGGTTTATTTTCCTGGTCAATCAGGACAGCTTTGATTCGGGTAGAACCGAACTCAATACCCAAAATGGCTTTACCTGCCTCAATGGTTGACTTTGCATCTTTCATATTAAAAATCGATTAGTTAAAGTGAAAAATAAGGCAATATTAAAAAATAAAAGTGCTGCCAGAAAGAAATCTTCTGTCCAGCACTTTTAAGATATACTTGGTTAAGTATTAGCAAAGAGCTTTGTTCAGCATGTAGTATACTTCGTTCATGCGAAGTTCTTTCTTGAAGCTGTCGATGGTAGTATCCTTGTTGATATGTACCATTTCGATTCCAGCGATTTCAGCATAGTCTTCCCAGTATTCTGCAGTCAGGTCGTATGAGAAGCAAGAGTGGTGAGTACCACCAGCCAAAATCCATGCACCTGCACCGATTTCGAAGTTAGGCATCGGTTTCCAAAGTGCAGAAGCAACCGGCAATTTCGGCAGCGGTTTCGGTTCGATACATTCTACGTCGTTTACAATCAGACGGAAACGGTTGCCCATGTCTACTACAGTAGCAGTACATCCTGTACCTACCTTAGAAGTGAAGACAAGACGTGCAGTCTGGCTCTTGCGTACTCCGATACCGAGGAAGTGTACTTCCAGACGAGGTTTCTTGGCAGCAATCATCGGACAAACTTCCAGCATGTGAGCCTGAAGGATAGAGCTGTTTTCACCGTCGAAGTTCAGTGTGTAGTCTTCCAGGAAAGAACATCCGTTAGGCAAGCCTTGGTTCATTACCCATACTGTACGATACAAAGCGGCTGATTTCCAGTCACCTTCTGCACCGAAACCATATCCTTCTGCCATCAAGCGCTGTGAAGCCAATCCCGGAATCTGGTCGAAGTAGCTTCCGTCAGTCTGACCCAGGTCATCGAAGTTAGTTGTGAAACCTTTGGCGCCTTTAGCTTTCAGGATAGCACGCAGAGCCAGTTCAGCTTTAGCGGCATTCCATACTTTCTGGTATGCTTCAGAAGCTTTATCTTCCAATGCTGCATCGTGATCGTATTCATTGAAGTAAGTTTTTACAAGAGCTTCTACCTCTTCATCTTTTACTTCTTTGTGATAGCTCATCAGTTCGCTTACCGGACAGTAGTCTACGTGGTAACCCATGCGCTGTTCAGCTTCTACCTTGTCACCGTCAGTAACGGCTACGTTGTTCATCTGGTCGCCGAAACGCAGAATCAGCATATCCTGAGAATCTGCCCATGCAGCACATACGCGCATCCATACAGCAATCTTAGACAAAGTGTTTTCGTCTTTCCAGTAACCAACTACTACTTTGCGGCGTACACGCATACGAGCGCAGATATGACCAAATTCACGGTCGCCGTGAGCAGACTGGTTCAAGTTCATGAAGTCCATATCCATGGTATCCCAAGGAATTTCCTTGTTGAACTGAGTGTGCAGGTGGAGCAACGGTTTCTTCAACTGCTGCAAGCCGTGAATCCACATTTTAGCAGGAGAGAAAGTGTGCATCCAAGTGATGACACCGATACATTTTTCTTCGTTGTTAGCTGCTTTGAACACTGCTTCTACTTCTTTAGAAGAGTTGGCAGTTCCTTTATATACTACTTTCACAGGCAATTTGCCGCTGGCATTCAAACCTGCTACCATTTCGTTACTGTGTGCGTCTACTGCGATAACTGCATCGCCTCCGTAAAGGAGCTGAGCTCCGGTTACGAACCATACTTCATATTGATCAAATGCGTTCATAGTGATTTTATGTTTTTAATTGGTTGGATATTTGTTTTTATGTTATTTTTTCTGTCCGTAATAAGCGTTCGGACCGTGCTTGCGGCTGAAGTGTTTTTCTACCAGCAGCGGATTCATGGTCAGGTTCGGATTGACAGCGTAAGCAATGCTGGCCATTTTGGCAACCTGCTCCATGACTACGGCATTGTGAACAGCATCGTGTGCATCCTTACCCCATGAGAAAGGACCGTGGTTCTTTACGAGTACTCCCGGAGTATGTACCGGATTCATACCTTCAAAGCGTTTCACGATTACGTTTCCTGTTTCCATTTCGTAGGCGCCCTTCACTTCTTCTTCCGTCATGTCGGCAGTGCAGGGGATAGCTTCGTGGAAATAGTCGGCGTGAGTAGTTCCGATGTTCGGAATATCGCAGCCAGCCTGTGCCCATGCAGTAGCGTATGTAGAATGTGTATGTACTACACCTCCGATTTCAGGGAAGGCTTTGTACAGTACAAGGTGAGTCGGTGTGTCGCTTGAAGGACGCAAGTTTCCTTCTACCACGTTTCCTTCCAGGTCGACTACTACCATGTCTTCGGCTTTCATTTCATCGTAAGACACTCCACTGGGTTTGATAACCACCAGTCCGCTTTCACGGTCGATGGCTGATACGTTTCCCCACGTGAAAATAACCAGTCCGTGTTTCACCAAATCCAGGTTGGCATGGAACACTTTTTCTTTCAGTGCTTCTAACATATTCTTAAAGTTTGAATTTCGGATCTTTCTGATAAGCCTTGTCATTGAATTTGTAAAGAGAGGCTCCTCTTCGTGATTCTGTTTTATCAATTTTATCTGTTTTCTCTATAAATCCCATTTCTGCAATACGCTTGCGGAAATTTCGCTTGTCCATCGGTTCACCGTAAATTGCTTCGTAGAGACTCTGGAGCTGTGTCAGCGTGAACAACTCTGGTAAGAGGTTGAACCCGATAGGTGCTCTTGAGGCTTTTTGTTTCATGATGGCACGAGCCTTCTCGACCATTTCATTGTGGTCAAAAATCAGGTCGGGTAGGTTATTAATGTTTACCCAGTATGCGTTGTGCTGCTGTACCAGCTCACGGTCATATTCATTGATGTTGATTAAGGCATAATAAGCCAGTGAGATAACTCGTTCGCCCGGATCTCGGTCTACAGCTCCGAACGCACCAATCTGGTCCATGTATACATTTTCCAGTCCGGTCAGTTCGCTCAATACGCGTTTGGCAGCATCATCGGCACTTTCGTTTTCCTGAATGAAGCCTCCCATCAGCGACCATTGTCCCATTGCAGGTTCGAAATTTCTTTTGAGCAGCAATAGATTCAGTTCGCCTTTGTCGAATCCGAAGATAATACAGTCGATTCCGACATAAAATTTGGGATTATGATTATAATATGTGGTCATGAAGTTCGTGACTTTTGGTTCTTTACAACTTGGTTTCTTAGGTCTCTGTTATTTTTCTACTGTAAACTTGAAGATACAGTGACTGTGGTAAGTCTGTGCCGGAGTCAGGATAACAGAAGGCCATTGTGGTTTGTTAGGGCTGTCAGGATAGTGCTGTGTTTCCAGACATACAGATGCACGCTGCGGATACACAATACCTTTCTTACCCTTCACTGTACCATCCAGAAAGTTTCCGGTATACACCTGAATACCCGGTTCGTCTGTATACACTTCCAGGCTGATACCGGTTGTTGGGCTTGTCAGTTTAGCTGCCACCTGATTGATGTCACCTTTGGTTTTCAATACCCAGTTATGGTCGAATCCGTTACCGAATTTTACTTGTTCGTTAGAGAAATCTGTCACTCCTTCGCTGATGGCTTTCGGTGTATTGAAGTCAAACGGAGTATCTTTTACTGCCATCATTTCACCTGTTGTCATGAAGGTGCTGTCTACCGGAGTAATACTGTCGGAAGCTACGTAGAGCAGGTGATCTGTAGCTGGTTTAGACGGGTCGCCATTCAGGTTGAAATAAGAATGGTTGGTCATATTAATGACTGTTGTCTTGTCAGTAGTAGCATCGTATTTGATGTCGATGGCATTGTCTGCAGTCAATGAATAAGTCACATTGGCAGTCACATTTCCCGGGAAGTTATTGTCTCCGTCCGGCGATTTCATGGTCAGTACGATGGTACTGTCATTGGCTTGGTTCGCTTCGTATACCTGATATTGCCATCCGGTAGGACCGCCGTGCAGGCAGTGACCGAAGTTATTGGTCGGAAGCTGGATTTCCTGTCCGTCGATAGTGATTTTCCCTTTATTGATACGGTTGGCATAACGGCCGATAGAAGCTCCGAAGTCACTTGGAATATTCTGATAGTCAGCAATGCTGTCAAAACCTAAAACTACATCCGTCATCTTTCCGTTTTTATCGGGAACCATGACCGATACGATTCGTCCGCCGAAATTGGTTACACAAACTTCCATACCCTGACTGTTCTTCAAAGTATAAAGTTTGATAGGTTTGGCATTCTCAGCTGAAACCTCAAAATTAGCAGGGTTCAAGCCTGATAAAGTCAGCTCCGGTTGCTGGGCTTGCTTGGAAGCACAACCGCTCAATACTGCAAGGATGATACTTGCCCCTAAGAAAGATTTATTCATGCTTTTCATGTGAAATTATTGATGTTTTTATCTATGGTGTAAAAGTAACACTTAAAACGATTGCTTGTTCTTTTTTTCAGATGTTTTTCAACATAGAATGTGTGTTTTTCAGTAGTTTCTATAAAAAAGGAAGAGGACATGCGGTTTTTGATTTGCATGTCCTCTTTTTATGAGTTGGTTTCTATGGATTACCAGAAGTATGCGTAGAACAAAGCACACAGAACAACCACTCCCAGTGTAGCGATTACGTCCCACATATTCCAGCTTTCGCGAATTGCTTTCTTGTAGTCGCCAGTGAAAGTGATGGCTGCAATTTGTTCAGATGTCGGTTTAGCGGTGAACATGGATACTACGTACATCATGATAACGATGAATACGAGCAACCATACTTCGAAGATAAGCCAGTTGGTCTGCCAGAACCAAGAAGTGTATTCCCAGAACGCTCCGTCCATAACTGCTTTACCAGAGTCGGTAAGCACGTTGGTCAACAGACGCAGCATACCAATAAGGAAGCCTCCGATAAGTCCCCATTCACCAGCTTTCGGTGTGATGCGCTTAGAGAAGATACCCAGGGTAAATACGGCTACCATGGCAGGAGCAATCAGAGACTGAATATCTTGAAGATAAGAATACAGGTTACCCATGTTCATCATGATAGGCATCCAAGCCAGTCCCAACAGTACGACAACGACTGTAGCTATACGGCCTACCATTACGTAGTGGCTTTCGCTCATGCCTTTCTTCATAGGTTTGTAGAAGTCTTCTGTAAACAGTGTTGCACAGCTATTAAAGAATGCAGCCAAAGAAGCCACGAGGGCGCAGATGAAACCGATGGTTACGATACCTTTCACACCTGCAGGCAAGATGTTCTTTACCATCATGGCAAAAGCACCGTCTGTGTCATGTGTGTTGGTGATATCCATTACGATGTTGCTGCCGGTTTTCTGTGAGAGTGCGAATGCCACCATACCCGGAATCAAGAACATGAATACAGGCAACAGTTTGAAGTAACCGGCTGCAATTGTACCGCGGCGTGCACGTGCCATAACTTTACGGTTATCTTCTCCCTTAGTCTGTCCGAGCACACGCTGTACGATGTGCTGGTCAGTACACCAATACCAGAAACCGATGATAGATGCTCCGAGGAATACCACATAGCCCGGGAATTGCGGATACATAGGGTCTGCCGGGTCAGTGTGGAACATGTGAGTTGTTCCGAAACCGTCGTGTGCAGCATTACAAACAGCCATCATCTGTGACCATCCTTCTGAGATACTGCCATCACCCAGCATATTCAAGCCTAAGAACAAAACTAAGAATGAACCAATGATAAGAATAGGAGTCTGGATAGCAGAAAGTGTCATTACACCTTTCATACCGCCGAAAACGGTGAACACGGCTGTGATGAAGATAAGGCCGAGTGCTCCCCACCAGAATGGAAGACCGAGCAGGTATTCAAAGAAGATACCGCCAGTAAATGCAGTTACAGATACCTTTGTCAATACGTATGCAATCAGTGTAATGATAGACAGCCATGAACCGGTACGTTGAGTGTAACGGAATTTCAGGAAGTCAGGCATAGTGATAATCTTGCCCATTTTGTTGTTTAATAACTGATAGAAAGGAACGAACAACCATCCTAAAATAAGAATCATCCATCCTTGCATTTCCCAGTGTGCCATTCCCACACCGTCTTTTGCACCTGTACCTGCCAATCCTACAAGGTGTTCAGAACCGATGTTTGCTGCGAAGATAGCAGCACCGATAATGTACCAAGGTTCCCCTTTTCCGAAAAGGTAGTCCTGACTGTCGGCACCTTTCATCTTTTCCTGATCTTTCTTTATTGCACGGTAAACAGCCCATACAATAGCGATGACTCCGACGGTGAGAACCAGCCAGTCGAGCCAGATAAATTCAGTTGAATTCCAATTCATAATAGTATTATTTAAATTATTTGTGTATTGATTTCGCGGTTATCAAAAACGTGTTTTTATACTGTTCGTTTTTCAAAGTGTATTAGTAACACTAATTCGAGTGCAATATTACGGATAAGTGTAAAATTACACTAATAAAACTCCATGTTTTAGAGCATGTTTCCTCCTTTTTTTTCGTTCTCTTCCGTTTTTAACATTTTTGCAGGCGATGAAAGTAAAAAACTTCTGTCCGCTTTTGAGTACTTTTACGTGTTCGTTCGTATTAGTTATGTGTGAAAATAAAAAATTAGAAGATATGAAAAGACTGATTCTGTGTCTGTGCCTGTCTGTGGTGATAGGGGCGGTACATGCACAAACCGGGCGGTTGGACTTGAAACTTCCGCAAGGACATCCCCGCTATCTGACCACACAGGAGGGGAAGAAAGAAACTCAGGAGCTGATTAAAAAGGCTCCTTGGGCAAAAGATGTGTATGAGCGGCTTCGGCAGCGGACAGATAAATACGTAGACCGGGGAACGGACTGGCTGTCCTCTCGTTTGCTGATGTACTGGAACACACATGCTACCGACGTATATATAAAAGGTGAGTACTACGACCATGCCGGAGGTGAGAAGGCACCGGCTCCTACAGTGGTGTTTTCCGGTGCACGCAGCCATGCTACCAATTACAATCGTCCGCGTCTGGAAGACCTGAAGCCTTATCAGGAAGATGCCAGAGGATTATACCTGTCTAATAAAACCCTGGAAGGTAACCCTTACGAATGGGTGAGCATCAGCAAAACCGGAAGAATGATTGAAAGCATCAACAATGAAATCGTAGGTATAGCCCGCGATGCGGCATTCCTCTGGTGGCTGACCGGTGAACAGAAATATGCTACGGCAGCAGCTTCCGTTTTCGATGTGTACATGACGGGGCTGTACTACCGCAATGTGCCTGTCGACTTGAATTACGGTCACCAGCAGACGTTGGTGGGGATGACTTCCTTCGAGGTGATTCATGAAGATGTCATTAATTCGTTAGTACCGCTTTATGATTTCCTTTATGCGTATCTGCAGAAAGAAAAGCCGGAAAAGATGAGTATCTATGCCGATGCTTTCAAGAAATGTGCCGATAACATTATTGCCAACGGAGTGCCTCACAACAACTGGAACCTGTTGCAGGCGCATTTCATCATGAACATTGCCCTGATTCTGGAAGATGATGCGCAGTACACTGACGGCAAAGGACGTCAATACTATATCGATTATCTGGTGAACCAGTCGTCCATTCGTCAGTGGTCATTGAAAAAACTAGCCGACTACGGATTCGATGCGGCCACGGGAATCTGGGCAGAATGCCCGGGTTACAGCAGTGTGGTGGTAGGTGATTATGCCAGCTTTGTCAGCCTGTTCGATGAGAATCTGGGTATGGACCTGACCAAGGAGATTCCGGTACTTCCGAAAGCTGTAGAAGCTATGCCGCAATACCTTTTCCCGAACCGTATGGTCTGCGGGTTTGGCGATACGCATCCTTCCACACTGCGGACGGATATTTTCCGTTATATGATTCAGAATGCCCGTACCCATGGAAAGTCTGAAGAAGAACGAAAGTTTACGGCCATGCTGAAACTGTTCGACCCATCCTCTTCTCTTCCGGTGGCAGAAAGAGGCAAGGCACCGGTAGCCATTACTTCTTTCTTTGCCGGGAAACCGCTCGTATTGGATGAAAAAGTGAAGGCTGGCCAGATTGACGACTATGTAACTCCTTCCTTTTATGCTCCGAACGTGAGCTGGCTGGTACAGCGTAACGGGATGAATCCCTGTCATAGTCTGATGGTGTCACTGAACGGAAGTGAAGGTAATCACATGCACGCCAACGGTATCAGCATGGAATTGTATGGCAAGGGCTACGTGCTCGGTCCGGATGCCGGTATCGGAAAAACCTTGTATCAGGGACTGGACTACTTGGAGTACTACAGCCAGTTCCCTTCGCATAATACGGTCTGCGTAGACGGTATTTCTTCTTATCCCGTCATGAAGAGTAACCATTCCTTCAAGCTGCGTGCCCTGTATCCTGCGACTGGCGAACGGATTCCTTACCAGCCGATTTCTTATAGTGAAGTCTACTTCCGCGAACCGGAAACTTTTGCCGACCAGACCCGTCTTAACGGAATTGTCAATGTGGGCGATTCTGCAGGTTATTATATCGATATATTCCGTAGCCGGAAAGTAGAAGGCGGCGACAAGATGCACGACTATTTCTATCACAACTTAGGACAGCACATGACGCTGACAGCGGCCGACGGCAGTGAACTCGGACTTCAGCCTACGCAGGAACTAGCCTTTGCCGGAGCCCATCTGTATGCTTACTCCTATATATATAATAAGAAGCGGGCGGTGGCAAGCGAAGACGTGAAAGCCGGATTTACCATCCAGATGCCCGACAAGGACGATATTACGATGAACCTCTGGATGAAAGGGGAGGAGGGACGCGAAATCTTTTCAGCCCTGAGCCCCATGACGGAAGGACTGAGCCGTATCAAGAACATGCCGTATTCCATCAAGGACCAGCCTACGCTTACTTTCGTGGCACGCCAGAAAGGAGAAGCCTGGAACCGTCCGTTTGTGGCCGTGTATGAACCTTCTACCGTAAAAGAACCTTCCTGCATTGCGTCGGTCGATTATCCGCAGGTAAAGAGTGAACAGCAGGGAAGTCATGTCGGCATACGCGTGGCACTGACCAATGGAAATGTCGACTGGATTCTGTCGTCGGATGAGAATGCACACCACTGCAAGTTGGAAAAGTTGCAGGCCCGTGCAAGCTATGCGCTGTGCCGTCAGTCGGAAAAGGGAGAGACTCTTCAAGCTTTCCTGGGCAACGGTACACAACTGGAAGCAGATGGAGTGAGCATCCGGACAGATGCACCTGCTGATGTCTTGCTGCTGAAGCAGGATGGAAAATGGATGTACACAGCTACGGCTCCTTGTCGGGTAGTTGTAGGAAAGAAAAAATATACGCTTTCAGTTTCAAAAGAGTTACGTCTTTTGAAGTAAAATGAAATTTTAAGTTTGCTTTTGTAGTAATATATTGATTTATAATTGTATATGCTCTGACTTATGCTGGTATAGGTAGACACATTATTAACACATAACCTATACCAACCATGAATCGTAAGCATTACAACGAATCAGAACGTCTGGCTCTACTTCGTGAATATTATTCATCAGGTTTGAGCAAATATGCATTTA
>ENA-OOZA01001374-OOZA01001374.1-human-gut-metagenome-genome-assembly--contig:-NODE-1374-length-12521-cov-2.578534_pt1 | contig 12521 bp, 10 predicted proteins | sample MGYA00241703_ERZ501378 | MGnify/ENA primary metagenome ERZ501378 (study PRJEB25962, sample SAMEA2042916) | human gut metagenome | biome: human gut; feature: human-associated habitat; material: faeces...
ATCGCGGAGAAGCTTCGGACATACAAGGCTCTGCTGGATGTAGGTGCGATCTCGCAGAAGGAATTCGAAGAGAAAAGGAGGCAGCTCCTTGGACTTTGAGCATGAATGAAACCGCTTAACTCTCAAAAGGACTGCCAAAAATCTCGCTCCCTGTTTCGATTTGCAGCTTCAATTTCGCCGAGGATTTTCGGTGACTTGGTGTATCCTGCCGGATGCGCCAATCCCCCGCAGGATGAATAGTCTGCGGGGGAATTTTTTGTGGAAACTGACAGTTTTAACAAACGCGTGTACTTTTTCTTGATTTCTTTTGACAGTTGTGCTACACTGTCAAATGTAAGAGGACACCAACAATCAAAAAAACGCCCGGAGTATTGAGCATGGGGACAAGCGGACGAATCGTGCCGCGTGTTTGTTGTGCTTTTTTTGCATCTGGCAAAAGCCAGAATATGGAGGGAGGCGGAATGAAATTTGGAACAACGACTTTATGAAGCCCTGCAGCGCAACCCCATTATCGCCGCTGTGCGCGACGACGAGGGGCTGGCGCAGTGCCTGCGCACCGATATCCAGACCGTATTCGTGCTTTACGGCGATATCTGCAATATCTCTGAGATCGTCCGGCAGATCAAGGACGCCGGAAAGATCGCCATCGTCCACGCCGATCTGATCAGCGGTCTGGCTGCGAAGGAGATCTCCGTCGATTTTCTCCGCCGCAGCACGCAGGCGGACGGCGTGATCTCCACCCGCGCGAACATGATCCAGCGGGCAAAGGAACTGGTAGAAGAGCTCAGTGATGCGGACATTACTGCAGCTGTAAAAGATCTGACTGCTCCTAAAAAAAAGCAGAAGATTTCTTATGATCAGGTAGATATGGCACAGATGTCCCTGTTTGATACCGTTAAAGATGATGACATCATAGAAGAAATCAAGGGTCTTGATATGGGAAACATGACTCCTATCGAGGCAATGAATACACTTTATAACCTGCAGAACAAGATTAAGAACAGATGGTGATAAAAGTTGAGAAAAATTGCAGTATTAGACCAGCAGACCATAGATAAGATCGCTGCCGGTGAGGTAGTGGAACGTCCGTCCTCCATTGTGAAGGAGCTTGTGGAGAATGCAATTGATGCAGGAGCAACTGCTGTAACAGTGGAGATCACAGACGGCGGCAAAAAGATGATACGTATCACAGATAATGGCGGGGGTATGGAAAGAGATCAGGTACCCCTGGCATTTTTGCGTCATGCCACCAGTAAGATTGAGAAGGTTGAGGATCTGGAACACATTGCGTCTCTTGGATTTCGCGGTGAGGCTTTGTCCAGTATTGCCGCTGTTGCACAGGTGGAACTGATCACAAAGACCCCATCTGCATTAAGCGGAGTCCGCTATGTGATCAATGGTGGTGTACAGGAGTCTTTAGAGGATATGGGGGCTCCGGAAGGAACTACTTTCCTAGTGAGAAACCTTTTTTATAATACACCTGCAAGAAGCAAGTTCCTGAAATCAGATACTACGGAGGGAAATTATGTCAGCACTTTGATGGAGCAGCTGGCATTGTCCCATCCTGAGATTTCTTTTAAATATATCCAGAATAAACAGGTGAAGCTTCACACATCCGGTAATTACAATATAAAAGATGTGATTTATAATATATATGGAAGAGATATTACCAAAGCACTTCTTGAAGTATCCTACGAGAATGATTTCATGAAGATTGAGGGTTTTGTGGGAAAACCGGAGATTTCCAGAGGCAACCGTACTTTTGAGAATTACTATATTAACGGACGCTTTGTAAAAAACAGGATCATTGCAAAGGGAATCGAGGATGCCTATAAAGGGTTTCTTATGCAACATAAGTTTCCGTTTGTTTCGCTTCATATTCAGATGGAGGGAAATGATTTGGACGTAAATGTACATCCAAGTAAGATGGAAGTACGGTTTGCCAGAGGAACGGAAGTTTACGATGCCGTTTATGAGACAGTTCATAAGGCGCTTACTACAAGAGAAATGATCCAGACAGTACCTTTTGGAAAAGAAGAACCGGTAAAAAAACTGTCGTCTGTGGTGAAACCGGGGGATGTACCGGAGCCATTTGAAATGAAACGTCGTGCTGAAATGCCGGAGTATCGAACACAAGTAGCGAACACAGTTAATCGTACTTCGAATGTGTCAATAAAAGGCAATGATAGGACAGTATCTGCACCAGATACTGCTATGGATAAAAAACAGTTTTCTTCTTATTCAACACTTCCACGAGGAACTATCACTATGGCGGAACAGGCAGTACGTGAGCAAAAGATTTATCAGACAAAAGATCCTTTTACAAAAGCAGAGGAGAAGCTTTTCGAAGGAACAATAAACGATAAAAATATACATGAAAAACAGCCTGACGCAATGCAGGTAAATATGTCACAGGAAGTAGAGAAACAGCAAAAGCCACAACAGTTAGAATTGTTTGAAGAGAAACTTCTTGCCCCTGAATCCCGAAGCCGTCATCAGCTGATCGGACAGATTTTTGATACTTACTGGCTTGTTCAGTTTGAGGATAAATTTTTTATTATCGACCAGCATGCGGCACATGAAAAGGTTTATTATGAACGTTTCGTAAAAAGGTTTCGTGAGCAGACAGTAGAATCCCAGTACCTCAGCCCGCCGCTGATCGTATCCCTGAATCTTCAGGAAGAAGCTCTTCTTAAGGCTAACCGTAAATATTTCGAGGATTTTGGATTTGAGATTGAACCATTTGGCGGTAAGGAATACTGTATCAATGCAGTCCCGGCCAATCTGTACGGTCTTACGGAAGAAGAACTTTTTCTGGAAATGCTTGACAATCTTGCTTCTGAGAAGGATAAGGATCCACTTGGAATCTTTGCTTCCAGACTGGCCACCATGGCATGTAAGGCTGCGGTAAAGGGAAATCACCAGATGTCCGACCGGGAAGCAAATGCCTTGATCGATGAACTGCTTACACTGGAGAATCCCTATCACTGTCCTCATGGAAGACCGACGATTATTTCCATGACTAAAACAGAACTGGAAAAGAAATTTAAACGTATTGTATAGTTTATATAAAGGAGCTATTATGAAAAAGCCACTGATCGTTCTTACAGGACCGACGGCAGCAGGAAAAACCCATCTATCCATTGCTCTTGCGAAAGCAGTAAACGGAGAGATCATTTCTGCTGATTCCATGCAGGTCTACAAATATATGGATATTGGATCAGCTAAGATCCGGCCGGAGGAGATGCAGGGAGTAAAGCATTATCTGGTAGATGAACTGCTGCCTCAGGAAGAATTTCATATCGTGAAATTCCAGCAGATGGCAAAAGCTGCCATGGAAGAAATTTATGCCAAGGGGAAAATTCCTGTTCTGGTAGGAGGAACCGGATTTTATATACAGGCTATTACAAAGGATATTGATTTTACTCAGGCAGAGCAGGAAGACGGATACCGTCAGGAGCTGGAACAGCTTGCTGCAGAGAAGGGAAATGAATATCTGCACCAGATGCTTTTGGATGTTGATCCTGTCAGTGCCGGGGAAATCCACGCCAATAATGTAAAACGTGTGATCAGGGCACTGGAGTTTTATCATCAGAACCAGTCGCCGATCTCCGCACATAATCAGGAGCAGAAGGAACACGAAACCCCTTATAATCTGGCATATTTTGTGCTGAATGTACCAAGGGAACTTCTTTACAAACGGATTGATGACCGTATTGATGAGATGTTAAAAGAGGGACTCCTTGAGGAAGTGCAGAAGTTAAAAGATATGGGATACCACAGGGGGATGGTTTCCATGCAGGGACTTGGATATAAAGAAATCCTTGCATATCTGGATGGCGAGTATCCGTTAGAGGAAGCGGTCAGGATCCTGAAAAGAGATACCAGACATTTTGCAAAACGCCAGCTGACCTGGTTTCGCAGGGAGAAGGATACCATCTGGATGAATAAGGATGAATTTGACTATAATGAAGACAGAATCCTTGATGAAATGCTGAAGGTATGCAGGGACAGAGGAATTTTATAACCGAATTTTTCTTAAAAATCACTGATACAGAATAAGTGAAATTCAGAGATAAAATAAAGATAATAATGCAAACAGAAATGAGGACGAAACAAATTATGAAAGAAATGTACGCACAGCTTGGGATTTCTTCAGAGGTTTATGACTTTGGTCATAAGATTGAGGAATCTTTAAAAGAAAGATTTGAAAAATTTGATAAAACGGCAGAATATAACCAGATGAAGGTGCTTCTTGCCATGCAGAAAAATAAGGTAAGTGCCGAATGCTTCGGAAGTTCTTCCGGTTATGGATATGACGATATTGGCCGGGAAACACTTGAAAAGGTTTATGCAGATACTTTCCATACGGAAGCCTGTCTGGTACGCCCGCAGATCACATGCGGAACTCACGCGCTGGCCATTGCCTTATTCGGTAATCTCCGTCCGGGTGATGAACTTCTGGCACCTGCCGGAAAGCCTTACGATACTCTGGAAGAGGTAATCGGCATCCGCCCGTCAAAAGGTTCTCTCGCAGAATATGGAGTAAGTTACCGTCAGGTGGAACTGTTAGAAGACGGAACCTTTGATTATAACAGCATCCGTAAAGCAATCAATGAAAAGACACGTCTTGTGGAGATCCAGCGTTCCAAAGGATACCAGACACGTCCGTCTTTCTCTGTAAAGCAGATTGGAGAACTGATTTCTTTTGTAAAGAGTATTAAACCGGATGTGATCTGTATGGTGGATAACTGCTACGGTGAGTTTGTAGATACCATTGAGCCAAGTGATGTGGGAGCTGATATGATTGTTGGTTCTCTGATCAAAAATCCGGGCGGCGGACTTGCGCCTATCGGCGGTTATATTGCAGGTACTAAGGAGTGCGTGGAGAATGCTTCTTACAGAATGACCTGTCCCGGACTTGGCAGTGAGGTAGGCGCAACTCTGGGAGTCAACCGTTCTTTCTTCCAGGGATTTTTCCTTGCACCAATGGTTACCAAGGGTGCGTTAAAGGGAGCTGTGTTTGCGGCAAATATTTATGAGAAACTTGGATTCCCGGTAATCCCGGATTCCACAGAGCCACGTCAGGACATCATTCAGGCAGTAAGCCTTGGCACACCGGAAGGTCTGATCGCGTTCTGTAAGGGTATTCAGGCAGCAGCTCCGGTTGACAGTTATGTGGATCCGGAGCCATGGGATATGCCCGGATATGACAGTCAGGTTATCATGGCAGCAGGTGCTTTTGTACAGGGCTCTTCCATCGAGCTTTCTGCAGATGGTCCGATGAAGCCTCCATATGCAGTGTATTTTCAGGGAGGACTTACCTGGGAACATGCAAAGCTTGGCGTTTTGATGTCTCTTCAGAAAATGGTTGATAAGGGGCTTGTATCTTTATGAAAAAAAGGCAGGTAGTGATCACAGGAGCAGGAGCCAGTGGTTTGATGGCAGCGATCATGGCAGCCCGAAAAGGGGCAGCAGTCACTGTTCTGGAACAGAACGAGAAACCCGGAAAGAAAATCTGTGCTACAGGAAACGGCAGATGTAATTTTTCCAATCTTGCAAGACCGGATGATGCATACAGAGGCGAACATCCGGAATTTGTCGAAGATGCACTCAGAGAGTTTTCTGTCGAGAATACCATTGAGTTTTTCAAAGAGATAGGAATCTATCCTTTAAACAGGAACGGCTATCTTTATCCGAGAAGCAATCAGGCGCAGAGTGTTGTAGATGTACTGTGTATGGAGGCTGCCAGTCTGGGTGTGAAAATAAAGACAAACGAACAGGTTACAGAAATAAAAACCGGGACAAATGGAAAGAATTTCCAAATCCTGACAAAAGGATGGCACTATGATGCAGATGCACTGATACTTGCCAATGGATCCCGGGCATCTTCTGTTTCAGGTTCAGACGGCAGCGGATATATGCTGGCAGAGAGCTTTCATCACCGCATTGTCCCGGTTTATCCGGCACTTACTGCCCTGAAGTGTAAAGGTTCTTCTTTTAAGGCATGGGCAGGCGTACGTACAGAAGGAGAGATTTCTCTTTTTACAGATGGGAAATTCTGTAAATCTGAACATGGCGAGCTGCAGCTTACAGAATACGGAATCTCCGGAATCCCAGTGTTTCAGCTCAGCACTTATGCAGTACGTGCAGTCAGAGAAGGACATAAAGCAGAGCTCCGCATTAATTTCATGCCGGAGCTGTCAGAAGAAGAATTAAAGAAACTTCTGTATGCACGAAAGAAGGCATGTCCCTATAAAAAAGAAAAAGAACTTCTGGTGGGACTTTTCCCGGAAAAGCTTATCAAAATCCTTATATCACAAAAACAACTGGTTTCTGCCATAAGGGAATTTCCTCTTGAAGTGCAGGATGGCATGTCATTTTCACAGGCACAGGTCTGCTCCGGGGGAGTAGATACCTCACAGGTAAATTCTCAAACCATGGAGTCAAAGCTCTGTAGGGGTCTGTATTTTGCAGGGGAGCTTCTGGATATTGACGGTACATGCGGCGGATATAATCTGCAATGGGCATGGAGCAGCGGCGCAGTGGCCGGCAAAAATGCAGCAAAGGAGGAGAAAAATTGATTCGAATTTCACAGCTGAAACTTCCAATCACACATACAAAGGCACAGCTCGAAAAAAAGATTGCAAAAACATTAAAAAATCCCGGAAACAGTTTTACTTACGAGATAAAAAAGCAATCTCTGGACTGCAGACACAAAAATGACAAAATCTTTGTATATACTGTAGATGTAACGATCAGAGATGAACAGAAACTCGCCAAAAAAGTTAACAATAACAACATTATGTTAACAAAAGAGAAACCATATGAATTTCCCTCTCCGGGTGAGACACCTCTTTTACATTCTCCCGTTATTGTGGGAAGTGGTCCTGCAGGACTTTTCTGCGGATGGTATCTTGCGAAGGCCGGATATTGTCCAATAATACTTGAACGCGGAGAAGAGGCTGAGAAACGTCAGAAAACAGTAGAGAATTTCTGGAAAAATGGTGTTCTTGACCCTGAGTCCAATGTACAGTTCGGAGAGGGCGGCGCCGGCACCTTTTCCGACGGAAAGCTGAACACGCTGGTAAAAGATCCTTACGGACGTAATCATGAGGTACTGAAGCGTTTCGTAGCTGCCGGCGCACCGGAAGAAATTATTTATCAGCAGAAGCCACATCTGGGAACGGATGTGCTGGTTGGTATTGTTGAAAAAATGCGTCATGAAATCGAAGAAATGGGAGGAAAATTCTGCTTCCGTTCCAAGGTGACAGATCTGATTTTTGAGAACAATACATTAAAAGAAATTGAGATCAACAATGATAAGAGAATCCCTGCACAGGTCTGTGTACTGGCACCAGGACACAGTGCAAGAGATACTTTTGAAATGTTACAGAAACGTGGTGTTTATATGGAGCCAAAGTCATTTGCAGTGGGGTTGCGTATTGAACATCCTCAGGAAATGATCAATATGGATCTTTATGGAGAGCCTGAGAATGAATTACTTGGTGCAGCCAGCTATAAAGTAACCCATAAGTGTGCAAATGGCAGAGGTGTTTATTCTTTTTGTATGTGTCCGGGCGGATATGTTGTAAATGCATCCTCTGAACCCGGCCGTCTCGCAGTGAACGGAATGAGCTATCAGGCACGTGATTCCAGAAATGCAAACAGTGCCATGATCGTCACAGTCACACCAGAAGATTTCCCGGATAAAGGAGTTCTTGGCGGCGTAGAATTTCAGCGTGATCTGGAGAAAAAAGCATGGGAGCTCGGAGAAGGAAAAATTCCTGTTCAGCTGTTTGGTGATTTTTGCAAAAATCAGGCAAGTGAAGCATTAGGAGAGGTTACTCCCTGTATGAAGGGAGAATATATACTGACAAATGTACGCTCTGTTCTGCCAAAAGCAGTAGGCGATTCTATTGAAGAAGGTGTCAGAGCCTTCGGAAAACGAATTTCCGGATTTGACAGAGAGGATGCACTGCTCAGTGGTATTGAAAGCCGTACTTCTTCTCCTGTAAGAATCGTACGTGATCAGGAGCTCACAGCAAATATGGCAGGAATTTATCCATGTGGCGAAGGTGCAGGTTACGCAGGCGGAATCACAAGTGCTGCCATGGATGGAATCAAAGTTGCTGAGACTGTATGCCGAAAATATGCGGCTATAAAAAATAATTGATCTCTTAAGCGGGATATTACCGGTAAACATAAAGTTCACATAAAAATCAGAGAGGAGAGTGTACATCTCTCCTCTTTTATGCTAGAATATAATTTGCAATTTGCCCAGAGGCTTTAGAGAGCACAGGCAGACTTATGAATAATGCAAATAATATTATGAAGCAGCTTCCCAGGGAACAGCGGCCGTATGAGAAATGCTTTATGCAGGGTGAGGGTTCATTAAATGACACTGAACTGCTGGCAGTAATCCTGCGCAGCGGCACTTCAGGAAAGAATTCACTGGCACTTGCACAGGAGATTCTGAAATTTATGGAGTCGTCCTCCTATCCCGGCCTTATGGGGCTTATGCATGTATCTGTACAGGATCTTATGAAGATTCATGGAATCGGACAGGTAAAAGCAGTACAGTTAAAATGCATTGGAGAACTTTCCAAAAGAATTGCCAAGGCTGCTGCCAGACCGCAGATAGTTATGAACAATCCCTCCTCCATAGCAGCTTATTATATGGAAGAACTCCGCCATGAAGAGCAGGAACTGGTGATCTGTATGATGTCAGATGTGAAAGGACATTTTCTGGGAGATAAGATACTGACCCGGGGAACTGCAACCGGTTCGCTGGTAACACCAAGGGAAATCTTCATGGAAGCCCTGCGCCGCCATGCAGTCAGTCTGATATTGATACACAATCATCCAAGTGGTGATCCTACACCAAGTCCGGATGACTTACAGATCACAGCCAGGATTTATCAGGCGGGGGAACTGCTGGGAATACATCTGCTGGATCATATTGTGATCGGGGATCAAAGATACTGCAGCTTCAGAGAAGAAGGATTATGGAATACATGTACAGAATAAGGCAACAACAAAGGGGCAGAATATGCTATTTGAGAAAACATATGGAATAGATTTGGGAAGCAGTTCCGTAAAAGTCTATTCTTTTTTCAGAAACAAAACTTATATCGAGAAAAATATGATCGCGTCCAAGGGACACACGATCATTGCAATGGGAAATGAAGCATACGATATGTTTGAGAAATCCCCCACAGATATTACGGTTACTTCGCCAATGACATTTGGCATGATCGCTAATCTGGAACTTCAGGAGATTGTTCTTTACAGTATGATCCGAAAGATCGATCATATCCTGGGATTTGGCGCAACAATGTATTTTACTGTTCCTCTGGATATGACTGCGGTTGAGAAACGGGCATATTTTCATGTGGCGAATGGTCACTGGTTAAAGAAAAATCGCGTATTTATGGTAGAGGCACCCATTGCAGATGCCATTGCCATGGGTGTCAATTTGGAAGATCCGGAAGGAAATATGATCGTAAATATCGGTGCACAGAGTACAGAAGTATCGATCATCACCGGAGGAAAGATCATTATCAGCAGGAAAATACCGCTGGGAGGCAGACAGATGAATGAATCTGTCTGCAGTGAAATACGTAAAAGATATAATCTGCAGATTGGCACAAGGACTGCCAAGAGGCTTAAGATGGTCATGGGACGCCTCAGTGATCCGAAAAAGGAAGTACGTAAGGTTGTAGGAATTGACTGTATTTCCGGACTGCCAAGAGAAGAAATCATTTCTTCTTATGTGGTAAATGACGGTATCATGAACTGTCTGAATGAGATTGCGGCAGAGATGAAAACATTTCTGGAGCGAATTCCTCCCCAGATTTCCTACCATATTGCGAAACAGGGGATTTACATAACCGGAGGCAGTACCAGACTTCCTTATATTGATAAATACCTTGCCAGTTATACAGGATTCACCTTTAATCTGTCAGATTTTTATGAAACCTCGGCAGTTACAGGTCTGGAGAAAATAATCAGAAATAAAGAACTGCGTGAATGGGCAGTACCGGTTACGCAGAGAAAACTATAATTTTTAGGGGTGCATCAATGAAAAACCTGAAAAAGAAAGTACATTTTAGGATTAAATTAAAAAGTAAACATCTTCTGGTCATTATGTCGATTTTCTGCGTCAGCTGTATTGCTGCCACTTTTTCATCCGGCGTAACCACTGCACCGCTGCAGGATGCCGCCGGGATACTGATCGTTCCATTTGAAAACAGCATCAATCGGATCAGTTCAGTTCTGAAAGGAATGCAGGACCGTATGCGTGATAAAGAAGAAATCCTCAGTGAGAACGAAAATTTAAAGGCACAGATAGACAGTCTCACAGAACAGAACAATAAACTGATCCAGGATCAGACAGAATATGTAAGATTACAGCAGATGTATAATCTTGACCAGCAGTATACCGAATATCCAAAGATTGCTGCAGAAATCATATCCAAAGATCCGGGCAACTGGTATGATACCTTTATGATCAACCGGGGATCTGCAGACGGCATTCGTGTGGATAATAATGTACTTGCAGATAAAGGTCTGGTCGGGATCGTGACAGAGGTCGGAACTCACTGGGCGACTGTACGTTCCATTATCGATGACAGCAGCAATGTCAGTGCCATGACTGTCAGCACACAGGATAACTGTGTGGTGGAAGGAGATCTGGAACTCATCGATGAGGGTAAATTAAGCTTCAGCCAGTTGTATGACCAGAATAATAAAGTAACAGTGGGGGAACGCATCGTTACCTCCAATATCAGTGAGAAATATGTAGAGGGACTGTTTATCGGATACGTCAGTGAGGTGGAACAAAACAGCAACAATCTGACCAAAACAGGTACCATTGTCACACCTGTAGATTTCCAGCATCTGAAAAATGTACTTGTCATTACAGTAAATAAACAGGATTCTGTTAATGACAATGCTCAGGCAGCTCAGGAGGCGACTGCAAATGAAGAGTAAGATAGCGTTATTTTTTATGATCCTGATCAGTTTTCTTCTTCAGTGTACTCTTCTTCATGTGATATCCATCGGTTCTATCACGCCGAATCTGATCCTGATCCTGTGTATATCCATGGGGCTGATGCGCGGAAGAAAAAGTGGACTGTGGACAGGATTTTTCTGTGGATTTCTGGTAGACATGTTCTATGGCTCTGTGTTTGGTTTCTACGCTCTGATCTATATGTATATTGGCTTTTTAAGCGGATATGCCCACAGGATCTGCTATGATGATGACATAAAGGTTCCGGTTATGCTTGCAGGTATCGGGGATTTACTGTACGGACTTTCTGTCTATGCATTGCAGTTTCTGCTCAGGGGACGTCTGGGGCTCGGAACCTATTTATACCGGATTATTTTACCGGAGATTTTTTATACAGTGATCCTTACACTGATTGTTTACCGGGTATTTCATTATATTAATTATCATTTCATGAAGAATCCATCAATGAAGGAAAGTGAGTCTATTTGGGTACTAAAATAAAAAGATTTTTTAAAAAGATACGAATAAAACGTACCACAGTACTGGTACTGGTTTTTGTATTTATGTCAGCCACTCTGGTCCGTCAGCTTTTTGAACTGCAGATCATCCAGGGAGAGGCTTATATCAGCAAATTTGAATCAAGAACAACAAAAAAACGTGTGATCAAAAGTACGCGTGGCAATATCTATGACAGAAATGGTGAGGAGCTGGCAACAAATGTGCTGGCTTATTCTGTTACCTTTGAGGATAATGGAACTTATGATTCTACCAGAGAAAAGAATCTTACACTGAACGGGATTGCCTATAAAGTCCTGAAAATCCTTGAGTCCAACGGGGATTCCATCAGTACCGGCTTCCATATTGTTTTGGATGAGAGCGGGAATTATGCTTTTGATGTTGATGAGGGATTTACTCTGAACCGTTTTCGTGCGGATATTTACGGAGAACCGTTGATTGATAACCTGACAAAAAAACAGAAAAATGCCACTGCAGATCAGATGATCGAGTTTATGAGCGGAAAAGAGGGATTTTCCATTGTTCTTTACGGCGATAATGCTTATACCAAAGAAGAACTGACATCCCATGGACTTCCGGAGAACCTGTCAAAGCAGGATGTACTTGAGCTTTCCAAAATCCGCTATGCACTGAGCACTAACAGTTTCAAGAAGTACATGGCCGTTACGATCGCTTCAAATATAAGCGAAAAATCTGTAGCTGCAATCAGGGAAAATCAGCCGGAGCTTCAGGGAATTGACATTGTAGAGGATTCTGTCCGCAAATACATTGATGATGCAAGCATGGGACCAATTCTTGGTTATACGGGACAGGCTTCTTCAGAAGAGCTTGAAGAACTGAGACAGAAGAATCCTGATTATTCAAATGATGCGATCATCGGTAAATCGGGAATTGAGAAATATATGGAAACATCTCTTCAGGGAACAGACGGTGAAGAAACTGTCACTGTCGATAACCTTGGTAAAGTACTTAAGATTGACGACAGCACGAG
>ENA-OOZA01001376-OOZA01001376.1-human-gut-metagenome-genome-assembly--contig:-NODE-1376-length-12517-cov-7.142112_pt1 | contig 12517 bp, 11 predicted proteins | sample MGYA00241703_ERZ501378 | MGnify/ENA primary metagenome ERZ501378 (study PRJEB25962, sample SAMEA2042916) | human gut metagenome | biome: human gut; feature: human-associated habitat; material: faeces...
TACGGACGCGGTAATGAAGGAAAATGTCTTTGTCGGCAGCGATGAAGCGGCGGGCGAAGATGTTGGGGATGGCCACGCCCAGCGCGATGCACATGATGGTCAGACCAGAACCCATACCGAATTTCACGGCGTCGGTCAGTTCGCCGACAACACCGTTCATCTCAATCAGTCCCACCAAGGCGCGGTACATCAGTACGCCCGGCACCATCGGGATGACACTCGGGATGGAGATGACGTGGTTGGGCACGTGGAACCAGTGGACGGCCTTCACGCAAATCAAACTGATAAGGGCTGAGCCAGCCAAGGAACCGATGGCGAGACCCATGTCGAGGCCGATGTTGTCGTTGCTCGGGCCGAGGTTGACAAAGTTGCGCGTGCAGACAGCGATGATACCGCCGATGGCAACCACCCAAAGCAGGCGGCGCGGGATGTTGAAAATCATGGAGAAACCCATGGCTGAGATGGCAGCCGCTGCGGCATATTCCCAGTATTCATGGTGCGGAATCATCGAGATGTGTTGGAACTGTGCCAAATCGAAGTTCGACACCTTCAGGAAGAACGCAATGCCGAAAGTCATAGCCGCCAGCATGAGAAACGTGTTGATGGCACGCGTCAGGCCCACCTGAATATAGTTGTCAAGCATATCGTCCACAAAGTTGATCAAAGGCACTCCCGGCACGATAAACAAGGCACAAGCCAAAAGCGGGTGGAGCGGGGTGGTGGTCCAGGTCGACGGCAGGAACATCGAGGCCCAAGCCAGAATTGTTGAGACAAAAGCCGCCGTGGCGATGCTCATGTAAGCGTTCATGCCCATTTCAACCAGTTTGCCGCGCAGACGCATACCCAGACAGGCGGCCAGCGAAGCATAGAGGAAAGCCATCCAGTCGCAGCCAAACTGAATGCAGAATCCGCCGCAGGCAAAACCCGTACCGATGGCCACCTGCCACGGCGTATAGTTTCTCGGGCGGTTCTTGATCTTCTCCAGTTCCTCCTCATAGCGTTCAATGGAATAGTCCTCGCGGATGGCCTTCCAAGAAAGCTTGCTCACGAGCGAGATGGTCGTCATGTTGATGCCATGCTTGTCGCAGCGCTGGAATTTCGAGAAAGAGTGTTCGGCGTCGCTGAGGTTCACCATCAGCATGTTGTAGGTGACATAAATGTGCAGATGTTCTTCGGGCAGTCCGAGAAAAGCAGCCGTACGTTTCATGTTTCGCATCACGCGGTTGGTGTCTGCTGCGCTTTCAAGGAGCAGTTGGCCCGTTCGGAGCAGCAGGTCGAGTTTGTGTCTCAGCACTTGTTCGCTGTTCTGGTTCGTTTGTGTCATATTTTAGTTTGTTGTACAATGTGATAATCTGTTATCATGTGCGATTATGCAGTGTCGTGAAAATCCTTTTCAGCATTTCCAGTGATTCTCTCAGGCACACCAGAAATCTTTCAACACCTCATAAACCTGGCGTACCGGCCAGAAAGTGGTTTTCGTAGTCATGGAATATTCCGTAGATATTCATCGTCTTTTCTTAAACAGTCTGCAAAATTACAAAATTCATGTGGGATTCCTCCCCCATCTTTCCGAATACCTTGCTTGAGATGGCATAAATCCGCTAATTACGTGTTATCTTGGCAAATAAGGTTGGCAGAACCCCTCCTCGGCAGTGCGAAGCTCTCCAAGCACCTCCCGCCCCATGCCGCCAATTGCCCGCCATTCCTTCCCCTATGTCTTATGGTGAACGCGGGACGGTGTGCATTCGTTTCTGCCCCCAGACGCATTCGTATCAGCTCAAAGCTGCATTCGTATCAGCTCAAAGCTGCATTCGTGTCAGCTCCCAGCTGCGTCCGTGTCTGGGAGCAACTGCGTCCGTGTCTGGGAGCAGACGCGCTCGTGTCTCCTCCCAGATGCGCTGAAAAGAATAGGGAATGTGGCGCGTAGACAGCCTCCCCGTCATTAGGTCTTCCCCTTTGTTCGATGCAGCGTCCCCGTTTCCCTCGCCAGTTCCTCCCTCGTTTTCGGCTAAGTATTAAAATAAAAGCAAAAAAAATCGTGAAAACATTTGGCCGTTCAATATAAAAGCCTTAACTTTGCACTCGCTTAACAGCAATAACGGTTTGATTCGCTAGCTCAGCTGGTAGAGCACAACACTTTTAATGTTGGGGTCTTGGGTTCGAACCCCAAGCGAATCACAGAGAGGAGGTTTTTCGACCTCCTCTTTTTTGTTGTATGGTAGACTGAGGTGTAAAAAGAAAGGATAGCCCGAACGGAAGGGCTTGAATATAATTCCTCGCCCTCGTCCGAGCAGAAGTGAACATAAAAAGCATGGTACAATCATCTATTTCAGATGAGCGTACCATGCTCTTTATTCCTTCAGACAATCTTATTTTTTGTCCAAAAGTCCATCAAATGTTTTGATCAGCGCAAATGGGTCTGCATAGAAAGACTTTGAGTCAAGTTCCTTGATAATGGGTTTCATTACAGGAAAATCTTTGAAGACCAATTTGAGTTCTGCTCTCCAACCAACCGCCGCACTCATCCAAAAAGCGCGAGCTACATCTTCGTTCTTCAACTTGAAGTAGAGCATACCGCCAGTACCTGTCAGTTGAAGGGTCTTAGTGTTGGTCTGCGTGGAAATGTTGTGGACATATCCCGTGACGTTCTTACCTTCATAAACTACCTGCAAAAACACAGGGTCGCTATAAGGTTTCGGATTCTTGTTCCACACATTGGGTAACGCTTTTTGCGCTTTCAAAGCCTCAAAGGTGTACCATTTCTGGCTTTTGTCATCGTAAACACGGAGATTTTTTACCTCTGTGGATTTGTAGGTTTTCTTTTCCCCCTTGGCATCTTTCACCTTAATAGAGTTTGCATCATCAACAGAGAACAAGGTCCTGGTAGTACCTTTCACGACCTTGCCATCTGTAAGTGTGACCTCTACCTTAGTCTGTGCTTGTGCAAAGACGCAAAACAAACAAGCAAGAAGCATGAATAGAGTCTTTCTCATATCATAAAAATTAGTAGTTAAACATACATAGTGCAAATATAAAGATATATTTCTACCCCCCCCAAAAAAAATAATGATATTTTTTATGCCACAGATTATTCCTCTTCATCTTCCGAATCACCTGTAATCAGATTGATGCCGAACTGGTCTACCAACTTCTTGTAGTCAAAGCAATAGCTGCATGCCGATTGAGAGAGTTTAGCCGGGTTGCCATGCTTGTCCTTTTTGGCAGAATCCAATACAGGGTAGCCATTACGGAACACAATAAAGCGCACCACCTTCTGACCGAGATAAGCAGCACTGTTGGCCAGGTAGTATTAAGTCACGGGAACGAGCCATAAAAGGACACAATAGCCCTATTTCTATGTATGTATTTACTCATTAACATTTCGCAATACAAGCAGTTAGCGTGTAGCGAAGAGCGATCTTTGACTAATAGTTAAGGCATTCAATATAAGTTCTGTTCATATTATTGGTATCTCCCTCCAATTATGGTGATACCAGGGTGATACCAATGATTTTTGAACGGTAAATGACCACTTTGCTAAAGGGTGTTTTCCATCATTAAACGCTTATTCGCCTTATATTCAAAAGAATCTGATAATAAGGTATTTATCTCTTATTATCAAGGCTTTTGATATGGCGATAAGTAAAGTATTTTGATAAAAAGAAACAGGATACTCCTGCAGAATCACGAAAACCCCAAGCGAGTCACTTATGATTCCAAGCAAGTCACTTATGTTCCCAACGGAGTCACTGAGTGATTTTTAAGGAAATCAGAAATCAAAAAGTATAAGCGGTATTTACATTGATGTAGATGCCACTTATTTTATCTTGATTATCAAGTATATACGCACTATGTTGGGTCAGTCCGAAAAGTTGGGTACACCAGTCCGCTCCCATAGCACACCTCTGCATTGAACATCTGGCAAGTGCTCAGTGTCTCATCACTCTCAATCAGATTGATAATGTCATACGGCATTTGGTCGTCCGCTCCCCAAGGCATATAGCTCACCTTGTCGCTCACATGGCGCGGTGAAATCTCCTCCGCTTCTTTGAAAACCTCGCTGCTTTTAGTGGTGAACGCTGCCGCGGCATGATAGCCGGGCAGGTCTTTCACGCCTGTTATGTGTAAGTAATTGAAATCGGTCATAGTCTTGTACTTTTTGGTGCAAAACTATGACCGATTGGGCGGTGGGGAAAAGACAAAATTATAAGGTCTCTTTAAACTGACCTGGTGTCATACCTGTTTCTTTCTTGAAGAATTTTACAAAGTGTGGTGCATCGGCAAAACCTAATTCTTCAGAAATCTCTTTTATAATGATTTCGTTTTCTGCAAGCAGTTTTTTTGCTTCCAAGATTATTATTTCATTTATGATTTTTTTAGGACTTAATCCCAAAATCTCTTTCGTTATAGCTGATAGTTTGCTTTCTGCTACCCCTATATCTATAGAGTAAAATGCAGGCGAATGCGATTTTTTTAGATTAAATTCAATCGATTTTTTGAAGTCATATATTATTTTAATTTTTTTTGGGGGGGGTAAAATCCATGAAATCATTTTCCCAAGAGGCATGTTCCTTTAAAATCTTGAGTATTACAGATATTGTAGCTGCAGTACAATAATTTATATCATCCTTCTGATTTTCAAGTAACGATTTTAGAACTTCTATCCACCTCGTTAGTATTTCCGCGATGTTGTCATCAATAGTTGCAACTGGTGGCGTACCAATATTGCAGAATACATTATAACGAATCCAATCGGCTATTTTTAATGGTAGAAGATTGAGTAAATCCTCTGAAAAGGCTATTGCGATGTCTTCCTCATTCGTGCAAATTGCTTTATGTAAGTCTCCTGGTGAAAATAATAATATTTGATTATCACTTATTGGAAAATCTTGAAAATTTATCGAATGAGTCCCCTGTCCTTTTTTTATCCATAAAATTAGGTAAAAATTGTGGGAATGCAACTCTGAATCCAAAAATCCATTGTGTGGTATAACTTTCAAGTAAGAACCTTCCTTATTACAATATTGAGGAATAACCCCATCTTTTGTATGCAATGTTCTTTTATAAAAAAGTGATTTCCGCATAAATCCTAGTTTGTTTTTGGCTGTAAAGGTAAGCATTTCTCTTGTATGTTTTTGTGTTTGTGTTGTGATTTATTTAAAAATGACAATAGAAATATGAATTGGATAATTCACCTCTGATGGCAAAGATCTAATTTTGCACCGTCAAAAACAATAAAACATGACACCATATAGCTCACCTTGTCGTTTAAATGGCGCGGTGAAATCTCCTCCGCTTCCTTGAAAACCTCGCTACTCTTGGTGGTGATGGTGAACGCTGCTGCGGCATGGTAGCCTGGCAGATCATTCACCGAAGTGATTTGTAAAGAATTAGAATCGGTCATAGTTAGTGTTTTTTGTGCCAAAAGTATGATCGAATGATGAGAGAAAAAAAGGCTTAACATAAATGTAATGGTGTTGAAAGAAAATTGTAGTGGAATGTATGTAATTTTGCACCGTCAAATAACAACAAGAACATGGAAAAATCCCCAAACATATCAATTTGTATCCCCATGTAAAATGCTGCCCGATTTATTAAGGATTGCATTGATAGTATCTTGTCTCAGTCTTTTCAAGATTTAGAGCTAATCGTTGTTACTTGTACTCTCTAATAATGAGGGTACAAGTCCTTTCTGTATGATAAAATATAAACAAGATCCATATATATGCGAAATTTTCTATCTATTTTAGTTCTCATGCTTTGCCAGTTCTATGTGGCCAATGCTCAAAAGTGCTTAGTAAGTTTTGGAGTCAATGAAGAGGTTACCGAAATGCCTATTGAAAATGCTCTGTATACTTTGTACCTCAACGATAGCATTCAAGTGCCGTATAAGGTGACATATGCTGATGTACAGAGCGCCACTTATCGTCTTGAATTTGATTTTCGCCCAGGTAGATATACCTTGCGTGCAGAAAAAGAAGGTTACAATGAAGTGCAAAAAGATTTCACAGTAGTCTCCAAACGCAATACTACCCTTGGCATCGGCACGCTTTGGATGAAGAAAGTCAAGACAAGACAGTTGAAGGAAGTCGTTGTCCGTGCCACTCATATCAAGATGGTGACGCGAGGAGACACTGTGGTTTATGACGCAGCAGCTTTCGACTTGGCAGAAGGTTCCATGTTGGATGCATTGGTGGCACAACTCCCAGGAGCAGAACTCAAAGACGGACAAATCAAGGTGAATGGAAAGTTTATCGAAAGCCTTATGGTCAATGGCGAGGACTTTTTTGCGGGCAACCCCAAAGTTGCCCTTGAAAATCTACCAGCCTATACGGTGAAGAACATTAAGGTGTACGACCGTGCGGCAAACGATGATTATCTGAAAGCCAAAGTCAATGGTAAGAAAATCGATGGTGCAGACGAGCACATGGTGATGGACGTGATATTGAAGAAAGCCTATTCCACAGGTTGGTTAGGCAATGTGGAAGGTGGTTATGGACTCCCTTCTGACCGCTACTTGGGCAAAGCCTTCGGGATGGGGTATAGCGGTAAAATGCGACTTGCTGCTTTTGCTAATCTCAACAACATCAAGGATACCCAGACGGGCAGTTCCTCAGGTCAATGGGGCGGTGGCTGGGCACAAGACGGAGAACTGGACGTAAAAATGGGCGGATTGGATTATCTATATTCGCACGACCGTTCCAAAGTCTTTGGTAACGTCACTCTGACGCACGAAGCACCCGAAGTGGAACATAAGGGCAGCAATGTGAATTACTTCAATACAGGCGACATCTTTGAGCGTTCGCATTCTCTACGCAACGATCGGAAGTTGCACCTGATGTCAGCACACCAATTTCAGTATTCAGCCGAGCATGCATATTTCGAGTTAAGGCCCTCTATCGATTATTTGAAGAATAATTACACAAGCATAAGTCATCGAGCACAATTCTCAGAAAATCCAGAGGAGCAATACCGCGTGCAGTCCCTCGATTCTCTCTTTGCTCCAAATGGAATGACATCTTCGCGTTTCACTCGCAACCTCTTAACACGTATAGGCAATGACCAAGACGGCAAGTCTGATTGGATAATCGCTAATTTAGCCGCGAACACAACCATTTCGTTCCCAGCGACAAACGATAATATGGAGATTGCCTTTACGGGAAACTATCGTCGCGACACAAATCGCTACCTCAACTCATTCAACAGAGTGTACGGACCAACTTCAACCAATGCGGGCAGTGGGGATAATTTGTTTCAAAAGTCCGATTATGTCTCGAAGAATTATGGAATGAATGCCGACATTGCCTATACATGGAACTATAGCCCTTATCAGAGCGGTGCAGGACATTACGCACTAATCAAACCTGAGATTCAGTATGACTTTCATTGCTACGATCAAGTCAACACTTTGCTGCATCTGCATGAAGAGTTTGCAAACGGAGCTAATGGAAGCATGATGGTCCCCCCTTCTGCCATCAGTCCCGAACAGTTGGCTGTAGATCTCAACAATACCTATGCTTCTAATTTGACACAAAACAAGATTAGCCCACTTGTAAGTTTCGCATATCTCTATGTACCAAGTGCGAGTTCGAGCAAGAGCTTCAATGCAGATCTCACTCTGCGCGAAGATATTATGCACGAACGTTTGGACTACGACAAGGCGAAGTTAGACACACTGTTATCGCGAACCATTTGCAAGTTTACCCCAACAGTGAAGTTCAAATATAAGGACAACGGGCAGAAGGTTCGTACGGAGATAGAGACAAATTACAGTTTCACAAAGAATGTACCAAGCATCTACAACCAACTTGGCACCATCAATGATAGCGACCCTACAAATATCTATATTAACAACCCCGGATTGAAGAAGCCTCGCACGCACAGTGTGAATGCACGCTACGCACGTTTTCACAATCAACGACATAACAACGTCGTACTCTATGCAAGTTACGGACGCACCGACAATGCCATTGCGCAGGCTCGCCTCTACGATCGCGCAACAGGCGTGAGCACATGGATGCCCAAAAACATAATTGGCAATTGGAATACGTATGAATCCGTACAATATTCAATGCCTTTCGGAAAGAAGGAATCCTTCCAATTTCAGACTGTAACCACCGCCTCATACGTACACTCCGTAGACTATGCGTCTGAAAGTGAAACACTTGAGCGCAGCGTGGTGAACAACCTAACGCTTGGTGAGCAATTGGCTCTATCTTATCGCGTAGGTAAACATACCTTCGGCATACGTGGTAGCCTCTCATGGCTCAACAGTCGTTCAGCGCGCGAGGGGTATGACGATATATCTGCTTTCGACATTACAGCTGGTGCTAATACTACTCTCAACTTACCAATGAATTGGCAAATCACCACCGACCTCAACTTTTACAATCGTAGCGGCTATAGTGACCACACTCTCAACACCACCAACTGGGTGTGGAACGCCTCTGTGGCCAAGACCATCTTAAAGGGTAACCTTACCTTCCGCCTCAATGCAGTAGACATCTTGAAGCAAATCAGCAACGTGCAGCACTCTGTGAATGCCCAAGGTCGTACCGAAACATGGGTAAACTCGCAACCTCGCTACGTAATGCTCCACGTGGTGTATCGCTTCAATGTGATGCCCAAGAAAAAGAAAAGCTAAAAGAATAAAGCATGAAATTCTCCCGATAGTTTGAACAAATGGATTGCGGTCCTGCCTGTGTGCGCATGGTTGCATCGTATTATGGTAAAGACTATCCCTTATCTTATCTGCGCTCACTCCCTCACGTGTGAGGGAGTGAGCGTAGCTGGTATTCGCGATTCGCTCACAGCCATTGGCATGAATAGTGCCACCTTTGATGAGTACGCAAATCAGCATTGGTATATTGGGCGACTACTTACGCAAATTTCTCAAATTATCCATGACAATCTTTGAGTCCAAGAGTATTGGCGACGACCAACAGCGATTGATCGACCACTCTCGTTTGCAGCCATTTATGACAGGTAGCACATTGGAAACCTTGTTTTCTTTGTTGTCAGTGCCTTTCTATATGGCAATAATCATCTTTTACAGTTCATTGGTGTTGGCCGTATTTCTTGGCTTAACCATAGTGAGCACTTTAATATTCGAGCAGAGGTAGATATAAGTTCGATGAAGGAGTTTCGTGGCAATACACTTTGTAGTGCCTATCTTGTAATAAGAGAGATTCCGATGTTGGAATTGGTTATTCAGAAAGTGCTATAGAATCATATAAATAAAGCTAAGTCGCATAGTAAGCAATAGGACTTAGCTTTATATTATTGCCACAAAGGTTCAGTTTTCCAGTTGTTAGGGAATCCCATCTGGTGTAAGTTGACATTGCCATATCGCGACAACAAATCTTTAATCTGTTGCTTAAATGTATTCTGCGGATGAATATTATCTTGCATGTAAGCGAGACAACAAATGATAGCATATAGCTTATTGGTTCGCACATGAGATGTGTTAATCCATAAGCCTCTAAAGTTACCTGAGATTTGTGGTTGTTGTGGATAACGTCTATTCCAAACACGTGCGTGATGTGCAATGCAGTTGCGTAAGGCTACAAAACTTTTAATCCAACTTTCAAGACATAGATGCTGAGGTAGGTTAAAGTCACGCGCTATTTTTTTCTTCAATTTGTTATCATCTATGTTGCAGAATAATTTAGAAAGCAAACCGAAAGAAGTAATCTCGAGTGTTTTCCAAACAGGAGGTACATCTGGAGATGTGTACTTTTGAAAGTGTTCTTGTATGAATTCTTCCTTGGAACGTTTCAATTCTTTCTTTATTTGATCTAGGTTTTCGCGGAAACAGTTCTGTCTTACTGCGATAGAAGAATCAGTGAACCAAAAAGCTCCATGTGCCAAAGCCACATGATGAATAACCTTTGAACGAAATGCTATTTCAATACTCTGAATAGCACCAAAGAGAATATGACGTAATTCTTTATCAAAATAGTATAATTGAAGTGCATCTTCAAAATAGCTATGAGGAACATAAACATGATTACTGCCAACAACTTCAAAAGTCTTGAGGTAGTTGGCAATTCGAAAGTAACTGATTATTTGAAGTTGTTGAATTACATGTGTTTCATTACGAAAAAGAAGACCTCTGCTTTTTAGTTGAGCAATGATTTGAGGGTAGTCAAGTGGTTGCTTTGTATAGTTCATAAACGTATATAAAAACGAAGTTCCGCCCTGGTTCGCTGTTCTAATGGGAAGCGTGGCGGAATCTGTCACTGCAAAAGTACGAAGTTCTTTTCAAAGCAACAAATCTCAGCCCAAGTAATTTCACATAAATACCTCCATACCATTAATTTCAAACACGCACACATCTCTCAGCTGCCGGATTTCGTTGCTATCCAGCAGTTTCATTCTTCGCGTGCCTTTGTAGAAGTCGTAGCGAAGCGAGATGCAGTGGTGCCAGCATTGGATTTCACCCGAGCGTGTCCATAGTTTGATGTCTACGGGTTCAGGAGATTGGAGCATACGTTTGAGCGTGGTGATATGAATAGCGTGGAGCATTAGTCGAAAGTATTGTTGTAAACCTGGTTGAAGATATTATGTGAGCGAGGAACGGTGAAAGGCACCTGCTTGCGAAGCGGTTTCCACTTGAACTTCACATGAATGTTCGCATTGGTGGCATCAGAAAGTTCACTTTCGATGTCAGTAATAAGAATGGAACTGCCCACAGGGAGTTCGGGAGAGATCAAGTAGAGTTTGTGAGACTGCAAAGCCTGCGTAAGATGACGGGCAAAGGAATAGGAAAGCGAGGACGTCTCGCTCTCGTATTCTACCTCCGTGTTGTCATCGTATGCAGAAGATTCTCCACAGCATACGGCAAAGCTGCGGTCAAAGGAAACCTTGCGCTTGGTTTGGGCGGTGATATACAAGGTATCACTCACATTGAACTCATTCTGAAATATGAGGGTGAGCGTGGGAACTTCATCGGTCAAGAAGAACGTAAAAGTACGTTTCCCACGGAAAAGCGTAACAGATAATAGTTTGCCCTTTACCCCTTGGGGCAAGTAACCCAAAAGTTCCTCTTCATTGATGTCCTCGAAACAAAAATCAAAATGCTTGGCAGCAATGGGAGTATCTGCTATGGTGAGCGTTTCGGACGTGTCCTTGTCATCGCGTTGGATAACATACTGCGTGGCACACTGCCCCGTTTCACCGGGAAAAACAATATACTGCAAATCAAGCTGAAAGCCATGCGGCACCAAACGCACCGCGTGCGTGGTGAGAAAATGCGATTGCAGGAACAGCTCGCAGTTTGTCCTTAGCATTTGCAGTTTACAGTAAACCAGAGTAAACTCGCCCAAAGTATAATCGATGCGGTCCACCTGCATACGGAAACTGCACGTGGCATGCACCAGCTGCTTTGCCTCCATGTAGTTTTCAATAATGCTGCGCAAATCATAGATGCTCGCCTTTCCCCCATGGGCATAAAGCGTGGTGGAAAAGACAGGCGACTGACTGCGGTTGAGATAGATAGCCAAATACACGGAACTGCCTTGGAAGTCAGACATCTCGAATACATCGGGAATGCTCGAAGAAAAACAGTATGTCAGCGGATTAAAGTTGAAATTCATAAGCATTGAAAGAAAAAACCAGGGAACGTAATAACCCTCGCAATATCGCACAAACCTCGGGTTACGGAAAAGCCCGTCCTTTCGGGCGATCCTTTCTTTCAGCTTCAAGCCGTAGCAGTGGCTCTCTTGCGTGTAGTGCGCTTGGCTGCAGGCTTTCTCGTGCGCTTGGGTGTGGTGGTAGGAGCGGCAGAGACGGGCTGCATGGGAGCAGGGTCAGAACCCTCGGGGGCGGTGGCGGGCGCCTTGCTTCGTGCAATCTCGTGGCTGACGCGGCAGAGGCAATTATCGGAGATATTCAGCCCCGTGCGCTTTTTCAGGAGGAAGGCATAGCGCATAGCCTTGTAAGGACTTTTGCAGTAGACGCGAGAAGTATTGTCACCGCTGATTGATACGACCCAGATGTGGGCTGTGGCTTCACTGATTTTACCACTGGTGATGAGGATAAGATTGAGAGCTTTCATTTTCTTGTAAGATTTTAAGTGTGTGAACGATGTGGATTTATTGGAAGAGGTAAACTTCGATGTAAGAGATGTTGATCATGCTGTCAGCAGCAAGATTTTCAGCCATGGCGGTAGCTTCGGCATAGCTGTCAGCCTCGACTTCATATTCGGCATATTCGCCTTCTTCTCCATTAACCACCACCTGATAGATGTCGTGGGGGAAGGAAACTCTGCGCTTGCGATTGAAACCCATTGAAACGAACTCGGAATGTACAGCAGTGTGTGTCATGATAATTTATACTTTTGAAGATTTTTTACTTGAGAAGGGGCATCGGGGTGCTCCCTTGATTTTTACGTGCAATTAAGGGCATGAAGTCATTAGGCTTGGAGGACAAGGGATAGCGCAAAAAATTTTCACCCTTCACGGTAGGGTGTTCAAAATCTAGAAAAAATCCGATGTTAAAATTGCGAGATTTTGGG
>ENA-OOZA01001380-OOZA01001380.1-human-gut-metagenome-genome-assembly--contig:-NODE-1380-length-12508-cov-2.378865_pt1 | contig 12508 bp, 8 predicted proteins | sample MGYA00241703_ERZ501378 | MGnify/ENA primary metagenome ERZ501378 (study PRJEB25962, sample SAMEA2042916) | human gut metagenome | biome: human gut; feature: human-associated habitat; material: faeces...
TCGTCAAATCTTGCACGCAGCTCGATCAGCACGGTGACTTCTTTTCCATTTTCCGCAGCTGCGCACAGGTATTCTACCAGTCTTGCCTTCTTCGCCAGGCGGTAGATAGTGATCTTGATCGTCATAACGTTCGGATCTACCGCGGCATCTTTGATCAGCTTCAGGAACGGATCCATGCTTTCGTATGGGTAGAACAACAGGATATCATTCTTTTTCACCTGTTTTAACATGTTTCCGTCCTGTACATGTGCTGATTTTTGCGGGGAGAATGGTTCGTAGACCAGTGCTTTCTTCATGGACTCCGGGAGATTTCCTGCGATGGAGAACATATAATCCAGTTTCATCGGCATCTTCGTGCGGAAGATCTGCTCCGGTGTGATCTTGAATTTCTTACAGAAGTATTCCTGCATTTCCGGTGTCAGTTTCTCCGCTGTTTCTAATCTTACTACCGCCATCCTGCGGCGTTTGTGCAGGGTACTCTGCATGAGTTTCCGGAAATCATCGGTAACCTCCAGTGCTTCATCGTCCGGAGTTTCGTTGACGATCAGACCTTCGCCGCCAACCAGCGTTGCACCATCATTCTTGGCACGTTCTTCCCAGTTCCGCATCCATTCGCCGTCGCCCCAGCCATAGGAGCCAAACAGAGCGATGGTCTTTCCGGACAGGTCGCCTTCGATCGAAGCGAAGAACGGTTCGAATTCGTCTTCTTCCAAAACCTCGTCGCCCATTGCAGAACAGCCAAATGCGATACGGTCATAGTCTGCAATGCTGCCGCTGAAGTCAGATACTGCGAACAATTCTGCACCTGCTGCATCTGCAATTGCCTGTGCCATCTGTTCGGTATTGCCTGTGCCACTCCAATAAATTACTGCTGCTTTCATGCTTTTTTCCTCCTAAAAATTCTGCTGACTTTCGCCGGCAACCGGTGATATTGCAAAGCTTTTTGCAATATTACCCTTATGATATTTTCAGAGCCTGCAAAATATTACAGCCCTTACTCAACTTTGCACAGAGAAATACTCTGCACTTCTCATAGCTGGCAAATGTCCGGCGTGCCTGCTCCACGTTTCCGTACACTTTCCAACAACCGCACAGCTTGCAGTTTTCCCCCTGATGCGTGATAAAGCCGTCCACATCTTCCAAAGGGTACCCCAGAAAAATTCCGATCTCATGGGGAAATTCCGGCTTCTCCGCAATGCGGTTCTGCAACCGCATCAGACATGCCGCCAGATCCATATCAGCGGTGTAACCATATCGCAGCAGAAAACGCCGGATTTCCGGCTGTTCCAGCCGTTTTTGCAGCAGCTTCGGGCGATACAGCAGTACCAGCTGCCGCTTCTGACAGCGGCACATGATCTGCATCTGCAATCCCCCGCGGACTGCCTGTGCATTAAACGCTGCCGCATACGCCGGAATGTCAAATTCCTCTCGGGACAAGGATACCAGACTGGCACACTTGATGCCCAGCAGTGTCGGTGCCGTAAAATGGGCAAGCTTTTTTTCGAATGTTCTGCACTCTCTTTCGGACATGGTTTCACCTCTGATTTGCAATGCTGTACGTTTTGTATATCTCAGGAAATATACAAGAGTTAGAAAAAGCTAACTGTTTTCCCGAAAAAACAGAGCTTTTTCCCGCTCTGTACAGTTAGTTTTCACTAACAATAGTTAGTATAGCATAACTCAAACCGTTTGTCAAGTGTTTTTTGCAAAAAAATACGGAACATGCCACAGGGCACATTCCGCATTCACACATAAAGCCTTTATATAGTGTTTCTCTTAGTATCTGGGTTCAAACTTGGAACAGGAGTTCAACGCCTGTGTCGTTCTCGCAGTCTGGTAGCAGGTCTGCTTTTCTGTCATTTCCACTTGGAAATAGTCCTTCGTTTTCATCTGGATCATTGTGCTGCCCATTGCACCGTTCCAATGACGGCACAACACGCATTTTTTTGCCGTTTTCAAAAGTGTGTACTTTGCCATATTCCTCACCTTTCCGTCCGGAATGCTCCGGTATTTCCGATATTCCTGCGAGTTGTCTGCCGCAGCTATGTACTCGCTGCAAGGGATTCTCCTTACATACTCTATCATACACTTCATATCGGACAGGTGGCTGTCTGTTCAAAAAGAATTTACAACATTTTGCATTTTTCGAACAGCAAAAACGTGTTCCCGCAAAAATGAAATGTACGGTTTTCCGTACAATCATTTTGTGAGAACACGTTCTACAGTTTTACAATATGACAGCTTTGTACGGTGTTGCCTCAATTAAACCGTTCGTCAATGACACGGGCTGTCTTTTTGGTGCTGCGGGGAAGTACGCCAACTTCTACCACTTTGACGATCGGTGTGAAGCCGATACGGCTCTTGACCTGCTCTGCAATGCGGCGGCTCAAGTCTGCGAAGTCCACATCACCAGTGGATTCTACATAGATTCGCATGGTGTCCTTGCCGTCCAGATGAGAGATGCGAATCTGGTACTCGCTGGAAATTTCATCAAATGTGCTCAGAATCTCCTCGATCTGGCTGGGGAATACGTTTACGCCCTTGATCTTCATCATGTCGTCGGTTCTGCCCATAATGATGTCGATACGCGGGAACTTGCTGCCGCAGGCACAGGTGCCCGGAATGATGCGGGACAGATCGTGTGTACGATAGCGAATCAGCGGTGCACCCTGCTTGACCAATGTTGTGATGACGATTTCGCCGATCTCGCCGTCCGGCAGATTTTCGCCGGTGACCGGATCGATGATCTCCAGATAGATATAGTCGTCCCAGTAGTGCATACCGCAGTTTTCCTTGCAGCTGATGCCGATGCCCGGACCATAGATTTCTGTCAGACCGTAAATGTCATACAGTTCAATGCCCAATTCGCCGGAAATCCGGTCACGCATTTTCTGACTCCAACGCTCCGAACCGATAACACCCTTTTTCAGATGAATCTTGTCCTTGATGCCACGCTTGCCAATTTCCTCCGCCAGCAGCAACGCATAAGAAGATGTGGAACACAGCACGGTGCTCTCCATATCCATCATCATTTGTAGCTGCTTCTCGGTGTTGCCCGGTCCCATGGGAATGACCATTGCTCCAAGCTTTTCCGCACCGTTCTGGAAACCAATACCGGCTGTCCACAGACCGTAGCCCGGTGTGATCTGAATCCGGTCTTTTTTGGTGATGCCGGCAGTTTCATAACAACGCTTGAACTGGATTGCCCAGTCGTCTACGTCCTTGGCGGTATACGGGATAATGACTGGTGTGCCCGTAGTACCGGAGGACGAGTGGATCCGGACGACTTCTTCTTCCGGTACTGCCATCAGTCCCAGCGGATACGCGTCCCGCAGATCTTTCTTTTCCGAAAACGGCAGCTTCGCGAATTCCTCCGGCGTGTGCACTTCTGTCATGCCGGCAGCTTCCAGCTTTTTGCCGTAAAAGCTGTTTGAGCGTATCAACGCCTGCATGCGATCGTTGACCTGTTCCAACTGTGTTTGTGTAATCTTCATTGTCAAAACCTCTTATTCTTCAATATGCAGTGCTTTCCGGTTCAATTCCCGAAACTGCGGCTTTACAGTACGTTCCATGGTTTCCGTCACTTCTTCCAATGTCAAAGGCAGTACCCCGCTGCGGAGTACGGCTCCCAGCATGACCATGTTCAGCACTTTCGGGGAACCGATCTTCCGGCAGGCAGCATCGCCGTCCAGCATCGTCAGATTGCCGGCATGCTTCTGCAAATAGGCAATCATTGCCGCGGCATCATAGGCACCGCCGCCCAGCGTTGCTGTTACCGGCTGAATCGGGTGCGTGTTGAGAACAACTGTTCCCTCCGATTTCAGATAAGGCAGCATGCGGACAGCTTCCGCCGGCTCAAAGCCGATCAGAAGATCTGCTGTGCCCTTGGGGAACATGGGGCTGTACAGCTCCTCTCCCATGCGGAGAAAGCTGAACACGCTGCCGCCCTTTTGTGCCATGCCAATGGTTTCCGCACTCATTACCGGAATGCCCTTTGCCATTGCCGCCGCTGCCAGCAGTTTGGAAGTCAGGACAATGCCCTGTCCCCCGACACCGCAGAGAATGATATTCTTACGCATGACAAGCACCTCCTATTGCCGCAGTGGGGCAGACCTGTGCACACAGTCCGCAGCCGGTACAAAGTGCCTGTTCGATCTGCACCTTGCCGTCCTGTAGCATGATCGCCGGACAGCCCAGTGTCCGGATACATTTCTTACACTGTATACATTTGCTCTCTTCGATCTGTGCCGGTTTGCCGGACTTGATGAGTACGGCACAGGGCGACTTGAAGATGATCGCCTTTACACCGTCCTGCACAGCCACCCGCTTTACGCAGTCAATTGCCTCCTGCAAATGCAGCGGGTTTACGGTTTCTACGGTTTTCACACCGATGCCGTGGAGCGTGTCCTCGATGCTCACCTTGTCCACCACTTGCCCCATCATGGTTTTTCCGGTGCCGGGGTGAGGCTGATGTCCGGTCATTGCTGTGGTGGAATTGTCCAGCACCACCAGCGTCATATTTGCCTGATTGTATACTGCGTTGACCATGCCGGTAATTGCCGACGCAAAAAATGTGGAATCCCCCACGAAAGCAAAACAAGTGGTATCCGGTTCGATTTTTCCAATGCCCTGCGTCATGTTGACACCGGCACCCATGCACAGACAGGTATCCACCATGTCCAGCGGCATGGCGTTGCCCAGCGTATAACAGCCAATGTCCCCGCAGAATACGCTCTTTTTGCCTTTCATCGCTTCTTTTACGGCAAAGAACGAGGCTCTGTGCGGACAGCCGGCACAGAGCACCGGCGGACGTACCGGCAGTTCCGGCGGCTGGTCTGCTGTGTTCTGCTCCGGCGGCTGCCAGCCCAGAAAGGCTGCCAAATCTGCCGCCACGCTGTCGCAGGAATTCTCTCCGGCAAGAGCCACGTCCTCTGTCAGCTTGCCGCGGATACGGGTGGGCAGGTGGTACTTGCCGCAGAGGTACACCAGTTCCTGTTCAATGACAGGATCCAGCTCCTCCAGACACAGCACCTCGTCCAGCCCCTGCAAAAACTCCACTGCCAGCTGTTCCGGAAACGGGAACGGTGTTGCCACTTTCAGCAGCCGCGGTGCAGCTTTGCCGTGCAGGGCTTCCATGGTATAGGAAAAGCTGATGCCATGGGTGGCAATGCCCTTCTGACATGCGGTATCTGTTTCCGGATAGATCCGGTTGCGGGGATAGTCGGAAAAGACACTTTGCAGTTCGGTATTCCGCTTTTCCATACGAATATGATTCTGATAGGACAGCTTGGGAAAAATCACCCACTTGGAGGAGTCTTTCACAAACCCCTCCGGCGAGTTGACCTGATATTCTGCCGCATCTTTCACCGTGATCGAAGCGTAGCCATGACAGACTCTGGTCGTCGGGCGGAACAGCACCGGTGTGTGGTAACGCTCCGAATAGGCAAACGCCTCCTGAATCATGTCATAGGCTTCCTGCACGCCGGAGGGGTCGAAGCAGGGCAGCTTGGAGAACGCCGCAAACCGCCGCGTATCCTGTTCGGTCTGCGAGGAGATCGGCCCGGGATCGTCTGCCACCAGTATCACCATGCCGCCTTTGACACCAATATATGCCAAACTCATCAGCGGATCAGAAGCCACGTTCAGCCCCACCTGCTTCATGGTCACCATGGTTCGTGCACCGCAGTACGCCGCACCGGCAGCCAGTTCCATTGCCGCTTTTTCGTTTGTGGACCACTCCACATAAATGCTGCCGTCATTGTGCTTGGCAGTCGTTTCCAGCACCTCGGTAGACGGCGTTCCGGGATAGCCGGAAACCACGTTCAGACCTGCCGCAATGGCACCCATGGCAATCGCAGCATTTCCCATTAAAAATTCTGTATGCATGTTAACCTTCCAATCTGTTTTGGGAATCCCAGTCCGCTGGGAACGGCTTTTCGCAAGTCAAGATGCACAAAAGCCTGTCTTTTATTATAACGGAATTTGTTTGCAAAGTCAAGTGTTCTGCAATAAAACAAATCCCATTTTATTACACGTGCAACAAAAAACCGCCATGCACAACTGCACAGCGGCTCTCTATTTCAGGAAAATTAGGGTTACTTTCTGCCCAGCACAAAGTCCCAAGTCGGATTCTTGCCTGCACCCTGCAGGGCAACGTAGTAAAGGATATAGTACACGTCGGTGGAATCTACCGAGCCATCACCGTCAATATCGGCAGCGGCGATCTGGTCGTCGGTGAGATTGCCGGACATGCCAGCACCGCAGTATGCCACGTAGAGCATGGCTTCGAATACGTCGTTGGTGTCGAGCACGCCGTCACCGGAAGCGTCACCCTTTGCAGCTGCCGGAGCCGTTGTGGTGGTGGTTGCAGTCGTTGCGGTTGTCGCCGTGGTGGTGTTTGTGGTGTTGGTCGTCTGTTCGGTGGTGGATTTTGTCGTGGTCGTGGTAGTTGTCGTTGTTGTGGTGGTTTCGGTTGTGGTTTCAGTGGTGGTTACGGTCTGGTCGGGAATGGGATCGTTGGGGTTCCAGTTGTAGTGGATGGTTGCGTTCAGCAAAGATTTATTATTGCTATGAATGCTCATTTTACCCCAATCTTCTTCCGAACCTGTGTAGTAAACATCGGAAATATCACCGCTAAAAGCACTGCCTGCAATTGCAATAACGCTCTTAGGAATTTGAACCGCATAAACATTGCTGCAACCGCTAAACGTATAACTCAAACCTGTAAAAGAATCATAATGTAACTCTGCCACATTTTCCGGAATTACAATTTTTGTAAATGCCTTGCAATTTGAAAATGCTGCAAATCCAATAGACACCAGACTATCAGGGAAAGTTACGTTATTCAACTTTGTGCAGTTTTCAAATGCTTTGCTTCCAATTTGAGTTAATTTTTCTGAGAATGTAACATTTTCCAAGTTTCCGCACTCAAAAAATGCACTATCCCCAATTGTTTTCACGCCAGCCGGAAGTGTAATTTCTTTCAAACTGGAACAACCAGCAAAAGCCTGTCCCCCAATTGCAGTCAATTCCTCAGGCAATGTCACTTCTTTCAAGCTGGTACAGCCATCAAAAGCTCTGCTCGGCAATTCCAATACAGCGTCCGGAATCGCAATTGAATTCAGTGCAGTACAACCTTCAAATGCACTGCTCTCCATACTCCCTAAACTACTGGGAAGCGTAATAGATTCCAAATTGGAGCATTCCATAAAAGCATTACGTCCCAATGACACAATGCCCTCCGGAACTGAAACCGTATTCAGATTTTTGCAGCCAGAAAATGTATCTTGCGGCACTGTTGGAAGCGTTTTCGGCAATGTCATTTTTGTCAAACTGGTGCAACCAGAAAACGTTCCTGTTCCCATTTCTTTTAGATTGACCGGAAGTTTCACAGTCCGCAAACTTGTATCTCTGGTAAATACATTTTCTCCAAAATCAATTACACTGTCCGAAATAGTTACCTTACTCAAATTTGGGCAATCCTGAAACGCACGGTTTCCAATCTTTGTTACCGGCACACCCTCAATTTCCGCGGGCACCTCGATTGTCGTTGCATTCTTGTCACAGCCAGTAATGGTAACAGTTTTCGTTTCATCGCTCACAATTTCATACGTCAGGTTGTCGTAAGTGAGATCTTCCGCACTTGCCACAACAGACACCTGCGGCAGATGCACCTGTGCCACCGGCACTGCACCGACGCACATGGTCACAGCCGTCAAAGCTGCCAAAAAAGTTCTGATTTTTTTCATTGCTTTTTACTCCTTTCACAAATCTGTCATTATACGAACGTACAACTTTCCATAATACACGCTAGCATTTCCTATTATACCGCAAAAAAAAAAAAAAAAATAAACAACTTTTTGAGAACATTCTATAAACTGTGAAATGCAACAACATTCCAAACACAAAAAAGCCTGTATTCCGAAAAAAGAATACAGGCTTTCTGCCTCTCGCGAATGCAAGCATTATTTCACCACATCTGCCCATGTACTGCGGACACCCGCACCATTCAGGGCGATATAGTACAACAAATAGTACACGTCTGTGGAATCGATGCTGCCGCTTTCGTCGATGTCCGCAGCTTGCATCTGGTCAGCGGTGAGATTGCCGGCTCTGCCCACAGCGGTGTATGCCACGTAGAGCATTGCCGCGAACACGTCACTGCTGTCGATCTTGCCGTCGCCGTCAACGTCGCCTTTTATGAACGGCACAACCGGTTCTGTCGCAGTGGTGACTGTGGTAGTCGCGGTAGTTTCCGTGGCAGTTGTGGTTCCTGCCGGCGTGGTAGTGGACGCAGACGATTCCCCGTTGAAATGGATACGCACTTTCAGAATCTTGTCCAGTGTCGTGCAGAACCGAATCTTGTTCCAGTCCTCCTCCGAGCCGGCATAGTACACATCGGTCAGACTGTCACAGCCGGCGAAACTCTCAAATGCTCCGCCGATCTGTGTCACGCTTTTGGGAATGACAACTTCTTTCAGGTTGGTGCAGTAGGAAAACGCGTTGGAGCCGATTCGCTGTGTGCCGTCGGGGATTTCCACCCGCGTGAAGCCGTCACAGCTGAAAAAGGTGCTTTCCCCAATGGTGGTCAGGTTCTTAGGCAGGGTGATTTCCGGCAGCTTTTTGCACTGGCGGAATACCGTCTGCCCCAGTTCCGTAATTTCATCGGAAAGCCGCACCCGTTCCAGACTTGTACAGCCATAAAAGACGCTGTAGCCCAGTGTATCTGTCGCATCCGGCAGCAGTGCCTCCTGTAGTCCGGAACAGCCGGAAAACGCTTCATTGCCGATACTTTTCAGCTTTTCCGGAAATGCCACTGCCGTGAGGGACGAGCAGTTCCGGAAAGCATTGCCGCCGATCTGTTTCAGATTTTGAGGAAGCGTGACGTGCTGCAAATCTGTACAGCCGGAGAATGTGGACTCCCCGATCTGGGTAACACTGTCCGGAATGGTCACTGCCTGTAGGGAAACGCAGTCCAGAAACATGCTGTTTCCCAGTTCCGTCAAGCCCTCCGCCAGTGTCACTTCGGCAAGTCTGCGGCAGTCGCAGAACATGTTTTTCCCGAGTGTCAGCACGTTTCCGGAAACTGCCGCCTGCTCCAGTGCGGTGCAGTGGGCAAAGGCGTAGTCGCCGACTTCTGTGACCTGCTCCGGCAGGCTGATGTTCTGCAAACCGGAACAGTTTTGAAATGCCCCGTAGCCAAGCGTGGTCAGGCTTTCCGGCAGGGTGAGCGTTTCCAGTTTGGGGCAGTCTTCAAAGGCACAGCTTTGGATCTCGGTCATCTTTGCCGGCAGTTTGACCTGATACAGACGGGAACAGCCGGAAAATGTGGAGCCGCCCAGCGTCTGCACCTGTTCCGGAATGGCAACCGTTTTCAACGCAGTGCAGTTCTGGAAAACGCTGCCGCCCATTTTCTGCAAGTTGGCGGAAAGCTGCACCTCTGCCAGACTTTCACAGCCGGAGAACACGCTGCTCCCCAATGTTTCCACACTGTCCCCCAACACTGCCTTTTCCAGATTGGTGCAGCCGGAAAAAGCGGAGTTGCTGACAGACTGTGTGCCTGCCGGAACTGTGATCTCCTGCAAGTTGATACAGCCGGAAAATGCCTGTGAGCCGATGCTCTGAACGCTGTCTGGCAGGGAAACGGTCTGCAACTTCTGCTGCTTGAGAAAGGCACTGTCCCCGACCGCCGTTACCGGACTGCCGTCGATTTCTGCCGGAATCTCCAGTGCTGTCACGCCTGCCGCACAGCCAGTGATCTCGGCGTTTCCGTTGTGCAGCACGTAGGTCAGATCGCCGTAGGTTTGTTCTGCCGCCGATGCCGACAGGGTGTTTTTCGATACCCACAGTGCCATTACCCGCATGATTGCTCCGCAAACCACCCCTGCAACCAACAGCACCAGAAGCTTTTTCCACCATTTCATGTTGATTTTCCCCTTTTCTGTGGAATTCTTTCTTATCTCAGCACATCGTCCCACGAACTATGAATTCCCGCACCGTTCAGGGCAACATAATACATTAAATAATAAACATCTGTAGAATCCACAGTGCCGTTGCCGTCAATGTCTGCGGCGGTCAGCTGTCCGTCAGTAAGCGTTCCGCCTACGCCGGCACCGACACTTGCCACATGCAGCAGCGTGCTGAACACGTCGGAGCTGTCAATGGTGTCGTCGCACTCTACGTCCCCTTTGACAATGTCTTTCACTTCCACATTCAGCGTGTAGGTCTTACCGCCCAGATCTGCGGTAAGTGTTGCCTTGCCGTAATCTTTCACAACAGCGGTATTGTTCCCCTCAATGCTCACCACGCTGGGTGCAGAGGAACTCCACTTGGCATACTCCACCGGAAAGCCGCTGTAGCCATTATAAGAGGCTGTCAGCTGCAAGGTTTTCCGGTCACCATAATACAGGTACTTGCTCTGGTTAGAGGAAATCGTCACCGCACTCGCCGGCACTTCCAGCGTCTGGACACAATCACCGTAGGTGAACTGGAACGTTTCACTGTTGTTGGTGCCGCTGAACTCCGCACAGGAAGTGCTGTAGTACTGTGCGGTACTGGTGCCAAATGCTCCCATGCCGACATAGCGGTTGCTGGGGGAGATCATACTGGTATAGTGTCCCGTCACGCCACCGGTCTGGTTGAGGTAAGCGTCCTTTTCGTTGTACCACAATTCCACACCGGTCGTCATATCCAGATCCCAGCTCCACCATGCAAGGCATTCACCGCCGGAACTGTAGCCCCCTGGGGTCTGAATCTGAAAACAATTGGAACCATTGGTGCGTTCGTGAGCAATCGTCTGGGAACTCTCTGCCGCACGAATCCGTGCCAGATATTCCAGTCCGGCAGACCACTCCATGGGGACGTAGTCGTTTTTGGTCAGCTTTTTGCCGTTCACCGGATTGGGATAGCCATTGCTGCAAGCCTCCCAGCGGTACTGGTTCACCAGCTTCAGAGCCGCCTGTATATCGTTGGCATAAGTGCCCTCCATGCCGATGAGAACATTGCCTGCTGACGGCACTGTAACATCTGTGCCCAGAACCGGCTTTGCAGATGCGGCGGAAACCGTCATGGAAACTGCCCCGCCGGAAACCAGCATTGCACCGGCAAGCACCGCCGCAGTCAATCTGGAAAAAATTTTGCGTGTCTTTTGCATGAAAACGACCCCTTTCTGATATGGGCAACACCGCACAAGCTTTGTTCAGTGTTGCCTGTAGAAGATTTCTTCCATATTTTTATTTTATATCTTTTATCATACCATATTTCTGTGAATGCAGTTTACAACACATAAAAATATTTCATGAATTGCAGTGAGAAAATTAAAAAGGTCGCTGTACCGTTTTCACAATACAGCGACCTTCTTCCAGAACTATCGTGATTCCAGCGTTGTGGTTTCCGTTGCAACAGCGGCTCCGGACTGAAACTGGGTAAATGTCAGGGTGGTATCAAAATTTTCCATGGTAAAGCCGGACAAATCCCCGTTTTCCGTCAGTGTCAAAGTGTAGGGATTGCCCTCCAAGTCCCCCTCCACCGACACGCAGCCGTCCTGCTCCTTGCCGGTGATCTCCTCCTGCTGTGCCAGTTCATCTACCACCTGAATCTGGCTCAGCACCGACTTCGCCGGCATGGCGGACTGGGGCACGGAAAAGCCCAGCCCCTTATATGACGCTGTCACTTCCCCGCCGGAAAAGTCCAGTACCACACCGGCAAGCGTAGCCGGCTCAGCAAACGACACGCTCCATGCTCCGTCACCCAGGCGGGACAGCGTGCCGGCCGCGGTCCAGTCCTCCATTGTCATGGTCATTTCTGTGGTAAAACTGCCGCCCAGCTTTTGAGCAGCAGTGGCTTCGCCGCCGGCTTGGGCCCAGCCGGTACAGCAGATCCCGCCGGCGAGCAGCAAACTCAAGACAGCACTGTAATTTTGTTTCATGCAATTTCCTCCCAATCAGAGCCTTTCGGACAATATTGTGCAGTGTTGCACATTTTGGGCAGAGAAAGGGCGGATACATTTCACCGTTCCTGTTCCAGCTTGACCAGCACCTGCGGCAGATATGCCAGCAAGTCCCAGCATTGCCTGCTGGGACAGTGCTGCCGCCGCCGCATCTCCGGCAAGACCGTGGAGATACACCCCTGCACAGGCTGCCTCCCAAGACGGAATTCCCTGTGCGGCAAAGGCGGCGATCAGTCCGGCGAGAACGTCCCCGCTTCCGCCGCGGCTCATGCCCGGATTGCCGGTGGGGTTCTGTGCCAGACGGCTCCCCTGTGCCACCAGTGTGCCGGCTCCCTTGAGTGCCAGCGTCACCGGATAGGCGGCTGCAAACTGCGTTGCCGTTTCCACACGGTTTTCCTGTATCTGCGGAATCGAACGTCCGGTCAGCCGTGCCATTTCGCCGGGGTGCGGTGTCAGGATCCAGTCCTTCCCTGTCCTTCTGCTTAACTCTATGCAGGAAACCGCACAGTTTAGACCATCTGCGTCCAGCACCACCGGACACACCGCCTGTTCCAGCACCCA
>ENA-OOZA01001393-OOZA01001393.1-human-gut-metagenome-genome-assembly--contig:-NODE-1393-length-12429-cov-1.681186_pt1 | contig 12429 bp, 10 predicted proteins | sample MGYA00241703_ERZ501378 | MGnify/ENA primary metagenome ERZ501378 (study PRJEB25962, sample SAMEA2042916) | human gut metagenome | biome: human gut; feature: human-associated habitat; material: faeces...
GGAGGTAAAGATTATGCATAAATTAAAAAAATTAATTTTACTAATATTATCTATTTCTATAGCTCCACTCTATCTCATGTTTTCTAACTCTACAGAAATAGAAGCTTCAAGTAATGATAATAATTCAATAAATTACTTAAAATTAAAAAATAAAAGTACATCCCTTTCTACTATTTATAGTGAAAAATATCAATCTCTTATACATAATCAAATTAATAAACAAAAGAAATTAAATAATTATACTTTTCAACATCCTTTATTAATAAGGAATCCATATGGAACAAATACAATAGCTGTTTATATGTATTTTAAAACCACAGAAGAATTACAAGCAAGTTACACAATTCGTTGTGATAATTTCACAAACTTTGAATACTAATACATTAAGCGGTTATACAACAGAACATGAATATCTCTTAATTGGAGCAATTCCTAATCAAACAAATACGATTACAGTTACTCTAACAAATAAACAAGGTAAAGTTGTTGATACCTTATCATGGTCATATAATGCCCCTTCATTACAAGGCGGTGATCAATATCTTACAGTAGAATGCGATGATTCAAATACATCATCCTTATCTAACGGTCTTTATACTGTTCTTGGAAACGATGTTACTGAAGATAGTGAAGAACAAGCTTATATGAGACTTTATGATAATTACGGCATCATTCGTAGTGAAATTCCTATCGTTTCTTATAGAAGTCACCGTATTCTTTTTGAAAACAACACCATGTACTTTAGTATTTCTAGTACAAAAATAGTTGGTATGGAACAAACTGGTTATGTTTCTAAAATTTATGATACAGGTAATTATAAATTACATCATGATTACATCTTTGATAGCAACAATAATATTCTTGTTCTTGCAAGTGAAAAAGAAGCAAAAACAAGTGAAGATAAAATTATCATGATTGAAAAAGATTCTGGTAACATAACAGAACTTGTAGATCTTATTGATTTATTACCTGATTATTATTCAACAACTTCATTACCTGATGGTGCAGAAGATCTTGATTGGATGCATATCAATTCACTGGCTCTTGTTGATAAAACAAGTTTAATTATTAGTTCAAGAGAAACATCCACAATTATTAAATTAGATAGTATCTATTCAAATCCAACAATTGATTACATGATTGGTTCTGATAACTTTTGGCAAGATAGTGGATATGATTCCTTACTCTTAAATAAAACAAATGATTTTTCAATGCAAGCTGGTCAACATTGTGTCACTTATGTAGATGATAACTCCCTACCTCAAGGTCAATATTATCTCTATCTTTATAATAATAACCTTGCGGTAAGTACAACACGTCCTGATTATGATTGGAAAAGTGATTCAAATTATTCAAATACTTACTATAACTTAAAAAAAGGAACATCTTATTACTATAAATATTTAGTAGATGAAAATAATCGTACTGTTGAACTTGTAAGTAGTATTCCTGTTGCTTATTCAGGATATGTAAGTAGTGTTCAAGAATTAGATGGAAATGTAATTATCGATAGTGGTATCGCAATATCTTGGAGTGAATACAGTCAGGATGGAACTTTATTAAGAACATTTAAAACAACTGGTGGTAAATTTGTTTATCGCGTCTTTAAATATGATTATCTAGATTATTGGTTTCAATAATTAAAAAGGTGTAGTTTGTGCTACGCCTTTTATATTCCATTTTTATAAAGAATATATTGTACAAGATTTAAAAAGAATACTTGTAACTCATTCATACTTTTATCAAAGCTTTCTTGATTTATATTGTAGTTAAAATAAAGATGATTATCTTTAGGAGCAACTCCTATAAACCCAATTTTAGGCTTTATTTTCACATCTAAATAGTTAGCATTTTGATAAAAAACAGATCTATTTGTACAAAAATCATCATATGTTTCATGTAAACTTACAATAATAACCAAATCATCTTCTTTCAAGTGAAACCGATCAATAATTTCTTCTTCACTTCCAAGATAAACCGGTATCTCACAAGGATATCCTAAATATGTCAACGCTTTTTGACATAGTAACAATGCAAACCTATTTCCATCGCCCAATATAACAATTCTTTTACATACCATGATTTTTTTAAAAATTTGTGTTTGTATGTGAGGAAAATTATTTTTAATAACCTTTTTCATCTTTTTCATATCTACTTCCGCATGCATATATTCTTCGTACATAACATTTTTAAAATAAGAAAACTTATTAATATTAATATTTTTTAAATATCTGACCATCGAAGTCTTAGACACACCCACTTCTTCTATAAATCTATTTAATGTATAATCCTTAATATTACCTTTTAATTCCATTATTTTTTTACTAATTAAATATTCCACACTCTCTTTTGAACTACTATTTTGTATCATCATTATTTTTCCTATAATCATATTTTCATTCCTTTATATATAATTCATAGTATCTCGTTTTAATTAAATCAAATAGAAATAAAAAAACATAATGCATTTCATAATAATCATTATCCGTATCCATAGAAAAGCTGAAATCAATATATTCACTATTTATTTGAGATTTACTAAAAAGTATCTTTGTATTCTTTGTATCTAAAACAACTTCTTGAAATTTTGCATCACAACAGCCTAATAATCTTCCTGTTGCTGTAAAGAGACCAATAAGATCATTATTTTTTGGTACTAAAATTTTTCCATTATTTACTGAACTTAACAAAACCGTTTTATCAAATATTTTCATATCTACTTGAAAATCAAACAATAAATTTAAAAGTGTTGGTGACCCATAAGCTATAAATCTTTCATGTTCATTTATTTGTTTACAAATTTTATCTATTTCATCCATATTAATTAGATGATGTCTTAATTGACTCATAATTTGAATAATTTTATTTTTTTCAAAACTTTCATATCTATCTCTGATTTGTTTTAGTCTTACTATTCTTTCAAAAATAACCTCATCTTTAAACGCTGTATAATTTTTATATCCCAGTTGATTAAGATATGTTTTAAATTTAAGTTTTGATATATTTAAAATTGTTAAAATGCCTTCTAATGTATAGGTTGGTATTTTATTATAGTGTTCAAATATTTTTCTAGATATATATGTATCAATATTATCAAATTCTATATTATTAGATGCTTTTAAAATATATTCTATTTTTAAATTTGTTTTGCTCATAGATAGATCTCCTTATATAATCATACATATTTAATATATCATAAAAAACAATCCAAACAACTTATTTGTCACGTATTACATCGAATGTAACATTAGAAATATTTTATATAAAATTATACTCACTTTTTTATAAAAAAGAAACTTGCGATTAATTGGGTTATTAAAAAATATAAAGAAAAAGTTCAATTTTTTTTAGAAAACTGAACTTCTTTATGCTTTTTTTATTTTAATATTATTCAGCTGTTTTTTTAATAGCAGTATAAGCACCTGCTGCAAGTAACATCATAATAGCATATGAACTCATCACTGTGTTATCACCTGTTTTAACACTGTTAGTAGTTTTATCAGTTGTTGGTTGTGATGGTTTTTGTGTATTATCTGTTTTATCATCTGTTTTTGTAGATGTATCAGTTACATTGTAATTTGCAGCCCATTTCCAAATACTTGTTCCATCAGCAGATTCTGGATTATTATTTAATGTATAAATCCATGACCAGTGATTACTGAATTCTACAAGAGTTTTTACATCATCTTGATCAAAATCTTCACCAAATTGTAATTTACCTGCTTCAGTTGTATCATATAAAGAAATTTTATATTTACCATCTTTTGTTTCAGTTGTAGTGAAATCAGAATCTAATGCTTGTTCATGTCTTGATTCTACAAGTTCTTGTCCATCAGTTAATGCTTTGAATAAACGTTTTGAACAATCTTCTGTATTAACTGTTCCATCTGTTGCACCTTGAACTAACCAAATAGCTGTTGGAGAATTTTTTAATGATGCTAATTCTTCATCAGTTGGTGTTTCTCCACCACGTTTAGTAGCAACATCTAAAGCTGGACAGTTGATCATTGCAGCTTTAAATAAGTTTGGATATTTGATTAACATACGTGTTGTCATATATCCACCTGCAGAACATCCTGAAACATATACTTTTTTAGGATCGATTCCTTTTTTAGAAATAACATCTTGAATTTCATTGTATGCTTTTTCTAATAAACCATCTTTTTGTGCATAGTACCATGTATCTGGTGCTTGGAAAGACATAACATGTGCTTTACCAAAAATTTCTTGAGCTTCATCTGTAGCCCATGCAACTGTTCCTCTGTTAGCTAATAATTGAGCAACGTTATTTTGAGAACCTTTATAATCTCCTTCACCATTCCCATGGAACCAAACGATTAATGAATCTGCATCACCTGCATCATAGTATTGGTAATTAATACCATTGTCTACTTTTACAGATGTAAATTTAGCAGTTTCTTCATCTTCAACTGTGTTAGTACATGAATAAACAAAAGTGTCTTCTCCTAAATCTGTTCCATCCATTGCACTTACTTTAACTGGAGTATTTTGAGTAACTGTGTATTCAATATCTACAGGAATATTTCTAGCACCAGTAGCTAAATATGATAATGTTCCAGCAGCTCCATCATTTTCATCAAAATAAATTTCAACTTTTGTTCCTTTTTCTTCTACACGAACAATAGTTCTATCTTGATCTTTATCTCCATATGCTGTTTCATCAGCTGGTCTTTTCCCTTCTGTACTTGTTTTTGCATGTACAGTATATGTATCTTTATCTACTCCTGATACTTTAACATTTCCATAATCTAATACCATTTTATAAATTGCTTGCCCATTATCTTCGATACGTCCATAAAGTTGAGCAACAACTGTTCCAGCAGCTGAAACTGGAACCATACATAATGTTGCTAGTAATGTAAATACAGCAACAAACATCGCAAATGCTTTTTTCATTATTTTCATCATTCTTTTCCTCCCTTTCGCACTTTCATACTATCACCTCCGCTTATTGTAAGCGATTACAATATTATATCTATTGTTTCTTATTTTTTTACTACATATTAATATTTTGTATTTGGTATTTTTTTATGGTACTTTTTAAATCCTATTTTTACTATTATTTTTAATTATAGTAGATTGCTATTTAGGTATTGTACTTTTATAATATTATTGATTAAAGTAAACTTGGGGGGAGATTTATCATGAAAAAAACACTCTATTTAATGAGACATGGACAGACTTTGTTCAATCTACAACATAAAATACAAGGTTGGTGTGATGCACCTCTTACACCTTTAGGAATTAAACAAGCACAAATGGCAAAAGAATACTTTACAAATATTACTCTTGATCACGCTTATGCTTCTACTTCTGAAAGAGCATCGGATACTTTAGAAATCATTACAGATATGCCTTATACAAGATTAAAAGGTTTAAAAGAATGGAATTTTGGTGCTTTTGAAGGAAAAGATGAATGTTTAAATCCTAAACTACCTTATGGGGATTTCTTTAAACAATTCGGTGGTGAAGGTGAACTTGAACTTAGAGAACGTATGAATAAAACTTTAACTGAAATCATAAGTAAGGATAATCATCAAGTTGTTTTAGCGGTTTCTCATGGTGCTGCTTGTGCACAGTTCTATCGTGCTTGGGAAGAACATGCAAAAGTAAAGAAAACCGAAAGATTTTATAATTGTTGTATTCAAAAATATGAATATGAGGATGGAATCTTTACACTTGTAGAAATTTTTAATCGAAATATTACAGAATAGGAGAAGAATATGGATTCGATAAAACGTAAATCATTTAATGCAAATGTTGATTTGATTCATGGGCCTATCTTTAAATCATTGATCATTTTTGCATTACCACTATTTATATCAAATATCTTCCAACAACTCTATAACACCGTTGATACGATGATTGTTGGAAACTTTTTAGGAGACGCTTCTTTGGCAGCCATTGGATCATGTACTTCCATTTATGACTTACTTGTGGGTTTTGCCTTAGGGATTGGAAATGGTCTTGCTATTGTTACTGCAAGAAGTTTCGGTTCTAAAGATGAAAAACTATTAAAGAAATCAGTTGCTAGTTCTTTAGTCATTGGAATTGTTGTTTCAATTGGCTTAACACTTATTGGTTTAATTTTCTTACAACCACTTCTTCATTTATTAAATACACCAGCAAACATTATTGATGAAGCTTATAGCTATATTTTCTTTATTGTTTTATTTATTATTGTTATGTTTGCTTATAACTTATGTGCTGGGTTAATGAGAGCTATTGGTAATAGTGTGATGCCTCTTGTTTTCTTAGTAATTTCATCTGTTTTAAATATTATTTTAGATTTAGTTTTTATTACTCAATTAAATATGGGAGTTCAAGGAGCTGCAGTCGCAACTGTTATTTCTCAAGGAACTTCCGTTATTTTGTGTATCATTTATATGTTTAAAAAGACACCTTTGTTACTGCCTAAAAAAGAACATTTTGAAGTTGATAAAGATCTTTATAAAGAATTATTAGGACAAGGGTTCTCAATGGGATTTATGAATTGTATTGTTTCTGCTGGTTCTGTCATCTTACAATATGGTATTAATAATTTAGGTTATTTAATTATTGCTGGACATACAGCTGCAAGAAAGCTTTATATGTTCTTTAATATGCCTTTTACAGCGATGGCTCTTGCTATTTCAACTTTTATTTCTCAAAACAAAGGAGCAAATCAAAAAGACAGAATTAAAAAAGCACTTCGTTATGCTTATATCTATGACATTATTGGTGCAGCTATTGTAACTTGTATTATCTTATTATTTGGTTCTTCTTTAGTGAAATTAATATCAGGCTCAAGTAAAGAAGTTGTTTTACATAATGGAACACTTTATCTTACAATTGTTGGTCCTTTCTATGCCGTGCTTGGAATATTGATGCAAACACGTTATGCACTTCAAGGAATTGGTCAAAAACTTCTTCCTTTAATTTCAAGTGTGATTGAATTCTTTGGAAAGATTATCTTTGTTATCTTCTTAATTCCACGTTTTCAATATATGGCTGTTATCTTCTGTGAACCAGTTATCTGGTGTGTAATGGCAGTTCAACTTGTTTATTCTTTCTATCATAATCCTTATATTAAAAATAATTAAAAAATTGGACGATGCGTACGCACCGTCCTTTTATTATATTAAATTTCTTCACCATTAGATTCACAAACTTTTTTATACCAATAGAATGAATCTTTTTTGCTTCTAGAGAAATCTCCAGTTCCATCATCATGTCTATCTACATAAATGAATCCATAACGTTTTGCATATTGTCCTGTTCCAGCTGATACTAAATCAATTGGTCCCCATGTTGTATATCCAATTAATGGTACACCATCTTCAATAGATTCTTTCATTGCATGAATATGTCCTTTGAAGTAATCAATACGATAATCATCATGAATTGATCCATCTTCTTCTACTGTATCAAATGCTCCAAATCCATTTTCAACGATCATCAATGGTGTATGTGGATAACGATCATGTAATAAGTTTAATGTATATCTTAAACCATCAGGATCAATTTGCCATCCCCAGTCAGATGCTTTTAAGTATGGGTTTTTAGCACCTTTTGACATATTACCTGCTGTTGTTTCTGCATTTTCATCTACTGTTACACAGTTTGACATGTAATATGAGAATGTATAGAAGTCAACTGTACCTTCTTTAATGATTTTTTTATCTTCTTCTGTAATATCGGTAAGATTCTCACTGCGGAGAAATTGATGATGTATTGTAACCGACCCTTTTTTTGTTGCATAGCCTCCTAATTCCCGTACATTATATGCGTTTTCCATAGGAAGGCGAGTGTAATTTAAATACGGTTTTCTCTTCATATAGTAATCTCCTTCTATCGTTCATAAAATTTCTCTTATTGTTTTCTCTTACTATAGCAATTTCCATTCGGTTTTTAAATATTTTTTGCAAAATTCAAATTCTTCTCCAGAGAATACTGATGCAATTTCTGGAAATTATATCCTTCTTTCTTTAAGTAATCCACTGCCTCAGAAGCCATTTTTAAAATATCTGCATTCGAGTAAATATCGCCAAGTGCAAAATTCATCGTTCCACTTTGTTTTACACCAAAAAACTCTCCCGGACCACGAAGTTTTAAATCTTCATTGGCAATCTCAAATCCATCATTAGAATGTCCGATAATGGAAAGACGTTCCATCGCTTCTTCTTTTTCTGAACCAGAAATAAAGACACAGTATGACTGTGCTTTTCCTCTTCCAACACGTCCGCGGAGCTGATGGAGCTGAGCAAGGCCAAACCGTTCCGCATTCTCTATGAGCATAACGGTTGCATTTGGAACATCAATACCGACTTCTACAACGGTAGTAGAAACTAAAATCTGAATTTCATTCTTCGAAAAGCGTTCCATAATATCATTCTTTTCTGCCGGGCGCATATGTCCATTTAAAGCTTCAACGGTAATAGAAGGCGGTAATGCCTGCGAAAGCATTCTTGCATACTCTTCCACATTTTCCAAATCCATTTTTTCATTTTCCTCAATCATCGGACAGATCACATATGCCTGATGTCCAAGTGCTACCTGCTTTCTTATAAATTCCCATGCAGCCGGACGATAGGAAGTTCCCACAACAGAATTTTTAATCGGCAGTCTGGAAGCCGGCATTTCATTCATAATGCTAACATCTAAATCTCTGTACAAAATAATTCCCAGTGTACGTGGAATCGGCGTCGCACTCATTACAAGAACATGGGGGTCTTTCCCTTTTTTCATAAAGGCATCTCTTTGTTTTACTCCAAAACGATGCTGCTCATCGGTAACAATAAATGCAAGATTGTCAAAAGCTACATCGTCCTGTATCACTGCATGCGTTCCAATTAAAATTTGAATCTCACCAGAGGCACAGGCTGCCTTTATCTCTCTTTTTTCCTTTGCTTTTGTGGAACCGGTAAGCAGGGCAACGGTAATCCCAAGTGGGGAAAGGAGTTTCACAAAGTTCTGGTAATGCTGTTCTGCAAGTACCTCTGTCGGAGCCATCAACGCCGCTTGGTAACCGGCAAGAACAGCAGCATACATCTCTGTCATTGCTACAATCGTCTTTCCCGAACCAACGTCTCCCTGTAAAAGGCGGTTCATTGCCATTGTATCGGAAAAGTCCTGGCGAATTTCATTTAACACCTTTTTTTGTGCCCCTGTAAGAGGATACGGTAAATTTTCTACAAACCTCTTTACGGGTTCTTCCATTGGAATAATATAGTGATTGAGTGCTTGTTCCTCCCTGTCTTTGACAAGTTCTAACGCACTGAAAAAACGGAAAAATTCATCAAAAATGATTCGCTTTTTCGCCTCCATCAAATGTTCGGTCCCTGTAGGAAAATGTACTTCTCTAAGTGCTGTATTCACTGGTTCTAAATCATAATAATTTCGAACGGTTTCCGGAAGATACTCTTCTTCTCTGTACATTTCAAATGCAGCTGCCTGTGCTTTTTGTACTGTCTTATTCGACAATCCTGTTGTGAGAGGGTAAATCGGCTGAAATGTTTCCATTAACTGCAAATACTTTTCCCTCTTACAGTACTCCGGCTGTTCTAACATAAGACGTCCATCTTTATAAATCGGGGTTCCTGTAAAAATCCACTGTTCTCCCTGTTTTAATGTATTTCGAAGATACGGCATATTAAACCAGCGCACAAAAAGCTGTCCGCTGACATCTGCGATAAGCCCGGTACAAAGTTTTAACTTCCGAACAGTCTTTAGATGAATCGGGGAAGCGATTTCTGCCTCAATCGAACATCTTTGTCCTGTCTTTATCTCTGATATGGAAATTGGCTCTGGATAAGTCGTGTAACAACGAGGATAGTGATGCACCAACTGATCTACGGTCTCTATGTCAAGCTTTGCAAGTAACTTTTCCGTCTTTTCTCCAATTCCTTTAATTTCCCTTACTGGTATTCCCAACTGAGATTCTCCTTCCTCCACATGCATCATGTGGTAATATTATTTTATCTTAATCAAAACACTCTTATATGAAAATAGCAGCGATTCCATGTCAATACACGGAATTGCTGCCACAAAGGAGTGATTTATTCCCTCTTTTTTCATTATATCATTATTTCATTTATCTTACTCGACAGAAATCATATAGTAATAGATTGGCTGTCCGCCAAAGTTGACCTCTACTTCGCATTCTGGGAACTTATCCTCAATTGCATCGGAAAGTGTATCTGCATCATCTTTGGTTACATCGGCTCCATAGTAAAGGCAAATAAGTTCCGAATCTTCATCTGCCATTGTAGAAAGTAATTCTAATGTTGTCTCAGTAAGATTCTTTCCTACTGCAGCGATTCCATCATCATTGATTCCCATGATGTCTCCATTATGAATTTCCTTTCCATCAATTACTGTGTCTCGTACCGCGTAAGTAACCTGACCGCTTGCAATATCCTGATAAGCCTCTTTCATATTCTCTTCGTTCTCATCCACACCTGCTTCTGGCATATATCCAATCATTGCGGATATTCCCTGTGGAATTGTCTTTGTTGGAAGAACGATAATCTTCTTATCTTCTGTTAAATCTCTGGCCTGCTCTGCTGCAAGAATAATATTCTTATTATTTGGCAGGATAAAGATATTCTTTGCATTGACCTGCTCGATTGCGTTAAGCATATCCTCTGTGCTAGGATTCATCGTCTGGCCGCCTTCAATAAGGTAATCTACACCAAGACCTTTGAAAATATCGGTAAGTCCCTCACCAACAGATACTGCAATAAATCCAACTTCTTTGGCTGGTTTTTCTGCAGCTGCTTCTTTAGCGGCAAGTTTCTCTTCTTCTGCTTCCTGCTGTCTCTGACGGGCTGCCTCATTCTCTGCATCTTTGATGAGCTTCTCCTGATGCTCTAAGCGCATATTGTCAATCTTCATATTAGAAAGCGCACCAAATGTTAAGGCCTTTTCAAAGGCTTCTCCTGGATGATTTGTGTGTACATGTACTTTACAAATCTCTTCATCCGCAACTAATACTAAAGAATCACCTATAGAAAGGAAGAACTTCTTTAATCCCTTCTCATCTTCTTTTGTGAGCGGCTTATCTAACAAAATAATAAATTCTGTACAGTAGCCAAATTTGATATCTGCTGTAGAAATATCTGCTTTTGGTGCACTGATTACTGCAGATGACATAGACGCTGCCTCTGCCGGAACTTCAATGTCTGTTACCTTGCCGGTAAGAGCATCAACGATTCCCTGTAACACTTCCATAAGACCCTGTCCGCCAGAATCTACCACACCTGCTTCTTTCAAAACAGGAAGCATTTCCGGGGTTCTGGCAAGTGTCTCTTCCGCATGCTGGAATATCCCATCAAAAAATGTGTCCAGATCTGATGCGGAATCTGCAAGTTCAAGTGCTCTGTCTGCTGCTGCCCTGGCAACTGTAAGAATGGTTCCTTCCTTCGGCTTCATAACTGCTTTATATGCTGTTTCAACACCACGTTCCATAGCTGCGGCAATTGCAGGTGCATCCAGATCTGTCAGCTTGCGCACACCTCGGGTAAATCCACGCAGAAGCTGTGAAAGGATAACACCGGAGTTACCACGGGCGCCACGAAGAGAACCGGAAGAAATAGCCTTGGCCAGGGTTTCCATATCCGGATCTGCAAGAGCACCCACTTCGGAAGCAGCAGACATGATGGTAAGCGTCATGTTCGTTCCCGTATCCCCGTCAGGTACGGGAAACACATTCAGTTCATTGATCCATTCTTTCTTCGCTTCCAGGTTCTTGGCTCCTGCCAGAAACATTCTGGAAAGTATCTTGGCATCTATGGTCTGTCTATCCACCACAAGTTTCCTCCTCTAATCCTAATCTATTGCACGAACACCTTCTACGTAAATGTTGATCTTCTCAATCTCCATTCCTGTAAAAGCCTCGACTTTATATTTTACATTATTTACAAGATTATCTGCAATAGTGCTGATATTCACACCGTACGCCACGATTACATGAAAATCAAGGCGAATCTTATTATCTTCTGTGATCTTAACATTTATACCATGCTGTAAGGAATCTCTCCTGAGCAGCTTTACAAGGCCGTCCTTCATGCTGACAGCGGCCATACCGATAATACCAAAACATTCTACTGCAACGCTTCCTGCATAAGTCGCGATTACATCCGTATCAATAATGATCTGGCCAAGGCCGGAATCTATACGTCCCTTCATATGGTTTACCTCCATTAATTTGATTTTCAAAATGTATATACCATATTATACCCTTTTTTCATTCATAACACAATGTCCAATTTTAGCACGCATCCACGCAAATAGCAAATTTATTTTAAATTGTTTTAAAATTTTCCTTTTTTTGCTTGCAAAATGTTTTTCCATCTGTTAGAATATGAACTGTTGAAAAAAAGCGTCAAGGAGGTGCTATCATGGCTAAATGCGCAATTTGTGAAAAAG
>ENA-OOZA01001397-OOZA01001397.1-human-gut-metagenome-genome-assembly--contig:-NODE-1397-length-12421-cov-2.131409_pt1 | contig 12421 bp, 12 predicted proteins | sample MGYA00241703_ERZ501378 | MGnify/ENA primary metagenome ERZ501378 (study PRJEB25962, sample SAMEA2042916) | human gut metagenome | biome: human gut; feature: human-associated habitat; material: faeces...
TCTTTTAGCATTACAGTTGTTTTATATATTTCATTTTTTAATATTGACAATTCATCTTCTGTGTTGTCTTCAATATCTAATTTATAATTTTTATTATTTATTTCTTCAATATATTTAGTAATTTCTTGAAGTTTCTTATCTTTTGAATTATTATATTTTATAAATATTATTAGCACTATAAATGCTAAACCTACTATTAGGCATAAATTTATAATTGAAAATTTTATGAATAGTTTATCATTTTTAATGATTATAGAATCTTTCTCTAAATTTATGCCATATTCCTTAAATATGTCTGTTTTTTCATCAGTTTCATTATTTAATATTTTCATTATTTCATTTGTATCAATACCAGGATATTGATTCTCGACATTTGTTATAATCATTTCAATCTTTTTATTAAAATTGTTTATATACGCTTTATATTGGTAAATTAAAACTAATTGAAATATTACCGAAATTAGAATTATAGCCAAACAACTGATGACTATAGATTTTTTAAATTCAATTTTATTCTTCATTCTCCATCCACCCTATATCCAATTCCTTTAATCGTTTTTATAATATCAGAATCCAATTTTTCTCTTATTCTTTTTAGATATACTGTAACTGTATTATCATTTATATCATTTCCTGTCCATTCCCATACTTTTTCTATTATATCTTCTCTTTTTACTACTTTATTGAGATTTGTAAATAGTAAATTCAATATTTTTAATTCTAAACTCGTTAAACTAACTTCTTTAGAGTTTTTTAATACTACCATTTTATCTATATCAAATTCTATATCTTTTATTTTAATTATTAAGTTTTGGTTTTCTTTTAAAATAATTCTATTAATTCTTGCAATTAATTCTCTTGTAGAAAATGGTTTTGTTATATAATCATCTGCTCCTAATTCTAATCCTTTTACAATATCATCTTCATCATCTTTTGCAGTTAAAAATATAGTAGCAATTTTTCTTTTACTTATTTCTCGATTATATAAATCAAATCCATTTCCATCTGGAAGTGAAATGTCTAAAATTATTAAATCTGGTTTCTCATCAATTAAATAATTAATAGTATCTTTTATATTCAAGGTATGAATTACATTATATTTATTTTGTTCCAACGAATACACTAAACCTTTTGCTAATGTTTCGTTATCTTCAACTAATAGAATTTTCATTTTTCATTTTCCTTTCCACACCTATTATACAATAAATTAAGGGAGATTTCTACCTCCCTTTGCTTATATATTTTCATTTCTTATTGTTTCTATTGTATTTTGTTTATTTATTTTACTCATAGAATATTTCATAATGCAAGTTATAAGTAAGAAAACAGCTACAATTGCTATTATAATTGCATTTATTGGAATTGTAAATCTTAATACTTTATCTTCATCTAATGCGTAATAAATTAGATATGAAAGTCCTATTCCAATTGGAATACTAAACAATAACGATTTAATTCCCATAAATACAGTTTCAAGTCTTATCATTCTATTAAATTCTTTGGTTGTCATACCTACTGATTTTAACATTGCAAATTCAGGCTTTCTAAGTTCCATATTAGCCGTTATTGCATTAAATATATTTGTTACTCCAATTGCTGTAATTACAATTATAAATCCATATAAAAATATTTTTATTACTAATACCATTGCATTTTCTTCTTTTACTGATGCAGAAATATTATAAACATTAATATCTAAATGTAAAGCATCTATATCTTTTTCTAATTGATCTGGATTATTTGATTGTATTGTTACTGTATTATATACTGGCTTTTCCTCATTTTCTAATTGTGATATATCTAAAATTAAATATCCACCTTCATAATAACTTCTATCAATTCCATCTGGTTTAATTGTTGAAATTGCACCAACTTCTACTGAACGTTGTTTATCATTGTAATCTTTTCCTTCTATTATATCTCCAACATTGTATTTATATTTTCTTCCATTTTTTACTTGACCATCTTCTATCCAACTTACTTCATCACACAATATTCCTTTATCTTTTACTTTATCATATTTAGCACCAATTTTATTTACATATCTTTTAAATGAATCACTATCTAATGCCATAATTTGTAATGCTGAATATTTCTCCCCTGTCTCTATGAATTCTTCATTTTCTTCATCATAATATCCTTCTTCTGACAATGTACTTGTACCTAAATCTAAATTGATTTTATTAATATCTTTTATTTTTATAACTCCATTATTTGAACTATATAATATTGAATATTTTTTTATATTATCTAATGAAATTATTCTATCTATTTCTTCATTTGATACTTTTCCAACATTTAATTGTATATTATAATCATAGTCTTTATAATAATTTTGTGATTCTTGGAACATATTCACTATAAATGAATTCATTGTGATAAATACAAATATGCTTACTGCAATTGATATAATTGTTGTTCTATATTTTTTCTTACTTCTCTTTAAGTTTTTGTATGCTAATTCTCCACCAGTTTTAAATAATTTTGATATAATCTTTGGTACTTTTAATTTTTTTGAATTTAGTTTTATATCTTTAGAACCTCTTAATCCTTCTATTGGACTTACTCTACTTGCTTTTATAGCAGATGTTATTGATGATAAATATATTGTTACAAATCCTAACACTGCTGATAAAATAATTGGTAATATTGATATTTTAAATACTAATCCATCAACATGTTGTAATAAATAATCACCTAAAAGTGAATTTACTATTTGTATTAATACAAATACTGCAAAAAATCCTGATAGTATTCCTAAAGGTATTCCTATTAATCCTAATATTAATCCTTCTTGTATTACATTTTTTCTTATTTGTCTTTTGGTTGCTCCAACACTTGCAAGCATTGAATACATTTTTATTTTTTCTGTTATTGATATTGCAAATGAATTTCTTATACAAAATATACTTGTAAATAATATTATTACTATTACTACTCCAATTACTGAATATAACATAGTAACTGTTGAATCTGAAAATGCAAATGCTTCCCATCTTAATAATTCTTTATTTAAAGTATAATCATATTTGGTCTCAGTATCATTTTTTGACAAACTTTCATAACTTTGAATTCCTAGTATTTGAGATATTGTCTCTTTATAATTTTTTGGTGATTTTAAACTTATATATAAATCAGATTTTCCTGTACTTATTCCTGTTGTAATTACAGTATATCCTGGCTCTGAATATTTTTCAAAACTTGTATCTGGTCTTTCTATGATTCCTACTATTTTAAATGAATAATTTGTTGCATTTATTATTTCTTCTGCATCATATATATTATCATATTCTTTTTCATTAACTCCTGTTTTTATACTTCTTGTTCCAACATTTAAATTGATTGTGTCTCCTATTTTGTATTCTACTTTTCCATTTGCCATTATCGTTTTACTAATTACTACTTCATTATTATTAACTGGAAATCTGCCTTCTATTAATTCAAAATGCAAATCCTTAAATGAACTTTCATTCATAGAAATTAATCTTGCATAAGGTTTATAGTCATTTTGACTTCCTTGTAAAATTGAATATCCACATATTTTTATTGCAAATGTATCTTTTACATCTCTATTATTTTGTATATCTTTTATTTCTTCATCACTAACATTTTCTAACTTCAAATGCCAATATCCTGATTGATTTTTTGCATTTTCTACTAATGTTGCTTGAAAACTCATTCCCATACTTGCAACAGCACATATTAATGCTACTGATAATATTATTCCTATTATTGTACTTATTGTTCTTTTTTTATTTAATTTTAAATTTCTGATAGATAAAGTTGTAAGAATGTTCATTTATTACACCTCCTCAACAATTTTTCCATCTTCAATTTTTATAATTCTATCTGCAACTTTTGCTATTTCTAGATTGTGTGTTATCATTATTATTGTTTGTTTATAATCTTTATTTGATTTTTTTAATAATGTTACAATTTCATCACTTGCTTTAGAATCCAAATTTCCTGTTGGCTCATCTGCTAATATAATTGCTGGATTTGTTATCATTGCTCTTCCTATTGATGTTCTTTGTTGTTGACCTCCTGATAATTCATTTGGTAGATGGTTTCTTCTGTTTTCTAATCCCAAAGTTTTAATTAATTCATCTAACTTATTTTTATTTACTTCTCTATTATCAAGGCTTAAAGGTAATGTTATGTTTTCTTCCACATTTAGTATTGGTATTAGGTTATAGAATTGATAGATTAAACCTACTTGTCTTCTTCTAAATATTGCTAATCCATCATCATTAAAATTATAAATATCTTTTCCATCAATAAATACTTTTCCAGATGTTGGTCTATCAACTCCACCAATTAAATGTAAAAGGGTTGATTTTCCACTTCCTGAAGCACCTACTATCGCTACAAATTCTCCTTTTTGAACATTGAATGACACATTGTCTAATGCTGTTACTTGCGTTTGTCCCTTTCCATACACTTTACTTAGATTTTCTACTCTTAATATCTCCATAAAAAATTTCTCCTTTTCTTTTTACATTTATATGATATCACATTCAAAGTGACAAGTAAGTGACATTTGTTAAAAAAGATTAATAATTTTTTCAATTATTAATCTTTTTTAACTTGTAATTTATCTAATAAATTTTTCTATTGAATTATACGCATCTCCATTTATTCTATAAATACCATTGTATGGTTGCTCTAAATAATAATTTCCATTTTTCATATAAACAAACAATGTAGATTCTCCACTTTCATTAAATACAAAATTAACTTGCACTATATTATCGGAATTAACAGGATAGTCTTGTATGCTTTCCTCTTTTGTAGTTCTTCCATTTCCACTTTCACTTAAAACATAGATAATATCCTTTATTTCTTCATTATCTGTAACTTCTGCACTATTTGTATTGCTTTTAATAACTATACTTGATAATTTTTCTTGTTGTGGCAAATTCAATTCATAATTTCTTTTGTTTGAATTTAAGAATATTCCCACAATAATTCCAACTAATAATATAATTCCTAATACAACTAAAGCTATTTTTACTTCTTTTCTCATAATATACCTCCAATATAAATTACCATTTCTACTATAAGTTTATTTTTTTAATACAAGTATTGCTGTTATTCCTGCAAAAAATGCAGAGCCAAAAGCATATAAAATCCACATAAAATATTTCTTCTTTCAAAATCACTATATAATTGAATCTATCCACTCTTTTACTTGTTCTATATCTTTTTTGTTTGGATGTTTTAATGCCTCATCAAAGTTTTTTATACTAACTTCTAAATTTCTATCTTCTGGATGTTCTTTTATTAGTTGTTCATATCTACTTCTGATACCAATTGGCATTTTTCCCTGACAATAAAAATATCCTAATATCTGATTTGTATCATTTATATTTTCTTTTACTCTATTAAACAATGTTTGATAATATTCTACTTGTCCTCCAAAACCTGCTGTTCCAAAATAATTTTTTTGTAATTTAATTTTGTTAAAAATTCTTTTATTTCACTTGAACAATTTCCTTTATCTGTCCAAGAACCCACAATATATATATCAGCCTCTATGTTATTTTCTGTTTTTCCAAAATAAACTATATCTTCATTACTTAATTCTTCTTTTATAGCTTCAGCTATAATTTTAGTATTCCCTGTATTACTTGAATACACAATTGCTATTTTCATATTTCTAGTCCTTCCTATTTAATTGTAATTTATATGTTTTGAAAATTTATTTTATTGAAAAATAAGCGGTTCAATATTCCAAGCAAACCAAAAAGGATAATATAAGAAAAACATACCCAAAAAGCTTAAAAATATATACCATATTACATCACTCTTACCTTTTACAGGCTTTTTTAAATGCTCTCCAAAACATAATGAAACTATTTGCCAAATAATATATCCGATTAATGCACCCATTGTATTAGCAATTAAATCATTGACATCAGTTGTACGGTTCGTGATTAATTGAGATATTTCTATCATTAATGAAAAACCTGCCCCTAAAAATAATGTTTTATAAAATTTACGATAGTTCTTCCAAATAAAAGGAACTAAAAATCCAAAAGGAACAAGCATTAAAATATTTAAGTAAAAAGTTTTCTCTATGATGTTAAAAGGGATGAGATTAATATTAGCTTGAATAATTGATGTATTATCTACACCTTTTGGTGCATAAAATATATTTGTTAAACCTCCTGCACCAGTTAAATCATATACTTTCCAAAGATATAAAACGAAAATTAGCATTGCTAAAATTGATAAATGATACCCTTTCCTTTTTCTTACTGTAAAGTAAATAGTACACGGTAAAACAGCACATAAAATGCCATATATCACTTCTATAATAATCATCTCCTTTATTTTAACTTACTTTTTCAAATAATCTGATTCATCTATTGTTTTTAAAACATAATTAACATCATCATATCGTGAATAATTAGATTGTGAACCTAAACTACATACCAAAAATTCTTTTCCATGTTTTTTATATAATACTACTAAATTAAAATCATCAGATAAAGAACCTGTTTTTACACCAATTACATTTTTGTTATAATATTCTGATGTAGGATCAAGGAATGTATTTGTATTTTTCCAAGTCTGCATGCTACCATCTGGTAAAGTTGCTGTATATGAAGTTTGAGAAACTATATCCTTAAACCATTCATTCTTTAATAAATCCATTACAACTTCTTTTAAGTCTAATACAGTTGTATGGGCTTCTGTATCAAATCCACTTGGATCATATAAAATAGTATCCTTATAATCATTTTGTTTTAAATATTCATTCAAGTTTTTCATAAAGACTTCTATTCGCTCTTTGCTAGTAGTAGCTTTAGGAGATATAATACCTCCACAATAATCAGCTAATACATAGGCTGCATCATTCCCTGATGGTACTAACATTGCAGCAAATAAATTTTTAACATAATATTTCTTTTCTTTAATGTTTGCAACAGATGAACCTTGTTTTGTTAATGAAATTGCTTCATTTTTTGCTAAAACTACATCATCTAAATCAACGAGTGTTGTTGCATAGTCAATAACAAATAATTTAGCTAAACTTGCAGGAGTTTCTTGTTCATTTGCTCTTTTAGAAACAAAATCGTTATTATTTGAAAGATCAACCGCTATCAATGATTTTGCATTATATGAATCTGGCATAGTATATCTATTTATAAAACTATTTATTTTATTTTTTATATCTCTAAAATTTTCTGGTTCAATCGCCCAAGGTATAAAAATTCTTCCAAGTATTATTATTGCAAAAAAAACTATTACTATATACTTTGCTTTTTTCTTTTTATTACAACCTCTCATTTATAAACTCTCCTTTAGCATATTATACATATATATATATACAAAAACAATTAATTTTTTATTAAATTTATTTCATTTACTAATATAATTTCTTATACAAATTACTATTTATCTGTCACTTCTATGTATAATTATATCATAGAAATTGACATTTTAATTATTAAAATTTGTTATTTAAGGGAAAATGATGTATAATCATATATAGAAAGAGAGCGAGTTCGTAAGATGTATTTAAACCGCTCCATTGAGGTTAATACTCGCACACTTAAATACTAGTGTGTGAGTTTTTTTATACTTTTCCCGTCTCTAGCTTGGCAAGTATATAGAATTCTATAAATACATAAATAAGTTCATAGTATTTGATATTATGGGCTTTTTTCATTGTAAAGGAGGGATAAATTGTTATGAAAACGACCATAGAAACTTTAACTTTTCCTTGTGAAGTAATAGATAAAATAAAAATTAAAACCAGTTTTAGAAATTTAAGTATTAGATTTGTAAATGGTCATATAATTAAATTTAACAAAACTAATTTAAGTATTCGTGAACCACATAAGATTATTATAAGTAATAGTTATAATACTTTAGTTGCTCTACTTTATGATGACACAAATAAAATATACATACCAAACGATAATGCTGTTATTACACTATCAAAATTCATTCAAATAATTAATACTATGAACAAGCAAATTAAGTAAAAAAACAGAAATTACATAAAATCGACTAAATTTAACATAAAATAACACGAATTTGACACGATATTGTAATGACTTTTACAAACAAAGTATGATACTATAGTATCCTAGGTTATAATTCTAGGTATTGCATTTAAGGCAATATAAGTTTTTATTCTAAATAAACACAAAGGAAATTCATTCTTTTGTGTTTTTTTGTAAAGGGGATGATAATAAATGAATGAAAACAAAAAAGTAATCGTAGGACTTTATCCTCGTGTTTCAACTGAAGATCAATCAAGATTTGGACATAGTTTAGACGAACAAGAATGTAGAATGAAACAGTTATGTGAGTTTAAGAACTACGAAATATTCAAAGTATATCGCGAAGAAGGAGTTTCTGCTAAAAACACCAATAGACCAAAGTTTCAAGAAATGATTGAAGATGTTAAACAAGGAAAAATCAACAAGATTATTATTTTTAAACTAGATAGATTAACTCGATCTATTCAAGACTTAGAAAACATATGTAAATTTCTTGATAAATATAATTGTGGCTTAGAAAGCATTAGTGAAGAAATTAATACATCAAGTGCTAATGGAAAGTTTTTTGTGAGAATGATAACGATTTTAGCACAACTTGAAATTGAAAGAACTAGCGAAAGAACAAAAGTCGGTTTAGTAGGTGCTATTAAACAAGGTCATATTTCAGGACGACCACCACTTGGCTATGTCAAAAAAAATGGTAGTAAAAAAATATTTATTGATGAGGTACAAGCAGATGTTGTTAGAAGAATATTTAAATTATATTTAGATGGTATGTCAGTTTGCTCTATTTGTAAATTATTTAAAGAAGAAAATGTTTTAAATAGAAGATGGCCTACAACTACTGTTGATAAAATACTTTCAAATCAATTATATATTGGTAATAGCGAATATGGAAAAAGAACAAACAACGAAATACAAATATTTAAAAATGTTGTACCAGCAATTATAGATAAGACAACTTTTGATATGGTACAAAAAAGAAAAGAAAAAAATTTGAAAAACTTTAAAAGAAAAGCAACATATATATTTATGCAAAAAATTATATGTCCCAAATGCAATAAAGTTATGGGTGGCACTTCTAGTACAAGCAAAAATAAAGAAAAACATTTATATTACAAATGTAATTGTTGCAAAACTAGAATTAATGAAAAGAAAATAGAAAAAGAACTTATGGAATTTTTAAATGATATGTTAGATTTTTTCTTGATAATTGATAACTCTTTTAAGCCAACTCTAAATAAAGATGTAGAAAATGAAATTAAAAAATATTTAACTATGAAAGAAGATATTAATAATAAAATAACAAGAATTAAAACTGCTTTTATAGATGCTATTATAGATGCAAATATATTTCAAGAAGAATTGAACGAATTACAAAGAGAATTAGAAAATGTTGAAATTAAACTTAATGAACTAGAAGAAACAAAAAGAAATATTGAATACAAACAAGATATAGAAACAATATTTAATATCAAAGAAATAGAAAAAATGAAAATGAAATCAGAATATGTAAAAAGTCATAACCTTTGGAAAAAATTAGATAGTAGTCAAAAATATTATATTATAAACAAATATATTGATGAAATTAAAATTGATATAGATAAAAAATATAATGTTTCCATTAATGATATTATTTTTAATAAAAATGAAATAGAAAATATTGGTTATATGTTTAGAAGTGATTGTTTCGATATGATAATAAATATTGATGAGAGAGATGCTATATTATCTAATTATAAAAACGAATTTAAAACACAAGAATACATCGAATCATTAAGAGAGTTTTATAACATTAAGGAAACTACTATACAAGCTGACTTATTTAATATTAATGAATATGACAAAGATAACATTATACAAATTATTCCACAAGAAAGAAAAACAAAGTTTGAAAAAAACAAATTTACTATATTAGAAATTGAGGTATAAATTAGTACTTCAATTTTTTTAATTTAAAGAATATAAGGGGGTTATATAAATGAATTATTTTTTTAAATATCTACTACCACAATTAATGGAGTATTTTAACAATGACAAAGAGACTATAAAGGAATTCTTACCAAAAGTTATTGAAGAAAAATGTTCAACTTTATTGTTGGAAAATGACAAAGAAATTAATAATAAAAATGAAAACAAAGAATAAGAATTTAAAGCAATTTTAAGATAAAAAAAGCACCTATTTTTATATAAGTGCATATCATTTTTTCCTTATTAAATAAGTAAACTAAATACAAAGTGCATATCTTTTGCATATCATTATACTCATTTTCGCAAGTGCGGAAATAGATTTGCACCTCTTCAAATAAGTGTTAAGCCTTATGAAATAAGGGTTTCAACTTATTAGAGGTACTTATCCCATATCCTGTTGAAATTAAATATATGTTAAAAACAATAAAAAAGATATATTAATGTTAGATTTTTCTAAAAACTATAATATATCAATTTTTGTTAATATATTTAATTATCAATTACTGACATTAAATAATTATCAATGTTTGTATCATCTTGAATATGACCTTCATATGGTTTAATTTCTAGTGTAGTCATAGTTGAATAATCATCTTTCGTATGTAGTTTAATATCAATATTATTCTGCTTACATATTAGTATTATTTCTTTTAAAGAAAATGATATATTTTTAATAGAATCAAGTTCGTTAATTTCAGAAAAGGCTTCACTTTTATTACTAACTAAATCTCCATTTTCATCTACTTCAACTTCTAATTCTTCTGGATCTTCTTCATCTTCTTTATTATCTATTGTTATTATATCAATTTCTGTTTTTAAATCTTCACCAGTATCTTTATAATCAGCACCTAAATTCAAGTATTCTTCTTCTGTATAATTTAATTCTCCTAATTCTTCTGTCATTATTTTTGAAAATATCAAATTCGAAAAATCTAATACTTCTTTTCTACTTCTAAAGTTTTTAAATAATTGTATCTTTAAATCATCATTTTCTGTTTTATTTTGTTTTAATTTATATGTTTTATATTTACTTAAAAATAAATCTGGTCTTGCTTGTCTGAATTTATAAATACTTTGCTTAACATCTCCAACCATAAAAATATTGTTTCCTTTAGATATTGATGTTAATATATATTCTTGTACTAAATTACTATCTTGATATTCATCTATTGCTATTTCATCAAATTTAGATTGATATTTTTTGGCTATTTCTGTTGGATTTCCATTTTCATCTAATAATATTTTTAATGCAAAATGTTCTACATCACTAAAATCTACCATATTTTTCTCTTTTTTTCTTTTTGCAAATATTTGTGAAAAGTCTAATATTAATCCTTCTAATTTCTTCAAAATATCATACATATTTATAATGTCTTGATATGCTTCATTTGAATCCATTATTAATACTTTTTCTGCTGATGATTTTAATGTTGATATTACCTTTTCTCTTACTTTTTGTGCATTTACTTTTTCATCTAATTTAACATTTCTGTCCATTGTCCATTTTCCAAAATCCATTGTTGCATAAATTGTATATGCTTTATCCCATGTGTCTAAATTTGTTTGTAATAATTCTAATTGATTTAGATTTCCTCTTAGAAATTCATAACTTTTCTTTAAATCATCACATTCTGATAGTTTTTGTACTTCTGGTTTTAATTGGATTATTCCATCATCAACAATTTCTTTTATTTGTTTTAATAGGATTTTTCCCCAGCTTGTTTGTGAAAAGTCTTTACATTCTTCTAAATTAAAGTTAAACATTTCTATTTTTTCGTCTAACCATTTTTCTGGATATGGATTACTTTGGATATATTTGTAAATTGTTAATATCAATTCTTTTAATGGTGTATCATCTCTATATCCTGTATATGTATTTATTAATTTTGCAAAATTTTCATCTTTACTTTCATACTTTTCTTCAAATAGTTCTTCTAAAACATCTTGTTGTAAAATTTCTATTTCTGTTGTATCTGCAATTCTAAAGTTTTGTGATATATCAATTTCAAAGAAATTGTTTCTTACAACATCAAGGCAGAAGGAGTCTATTGTACATATACTTGCTTTGTTTAATAACGTTACTTGTCTTTGTAATCTTTCATCTTCTGGATTTTCATCAATTTTCTTATATATTGCTTTTAATACTCTTTCTCTCATCTCTGATGCTGCTGCATTTGTGAATGTTACTACAAGTAATCTATCTATATCTATTTTTTCATTAATTATTTTGTTGATAATTCTTTCAACTAGTACTGCTGTTTTTCCGCTTCCTGCTGCAGCAGCTACTAATATATTACTATCTTTTTCATATATTGCTTGTTTCTGTTCATCTGTCCATTTTACTTCTTCTGCCATTTTTTCATTCCTTTCTTATTCTACAGGTTTTGATGTTAGAAAAGAATTAAATTTTGGCGAGCACTGAGGCTGTTAAA
>ENA-OOZA01001402-OOZA01001402.1-human-gut-metagenome-genome-assembly--contig:-NODE-1402-length-12376-cov-3.152829_pt1 | contig 12376 bp, 14 predicted proteins | sample MGYA00241703_ERZ501378 | MGnify/ENA primary metagenome ERZ501378 (study PRJEB25962, sample SAMEA2042916) | human gut metagenome | biome: human gut; feature: human-associated habitat; material: faeces...
CGAGCCATTGTAGACATATTTTCCCGCTCCCTGCCTCCTTCCGTAAATGCAGGAATCATTGACCAGTACGGAATGTCCATCATCGTATATGTAACACCCCATAAAATATATGTAACCGCTGCATATGCAACAAGACCGCTTCCGTTTAATGCAGGTGGTGCAGCAAACATAAGATATAAAACTACCGCATTAAGTGCAGTTCCCACAAAAAGCCACGGGCGGAACTTTCCCCAGCGTGTTCTCGTCTTTGCAACTATCACACCCATCACAGGATCATTAAATGCATCAAATACTCTCGCAGCCATAAGAATAATTCCCATGGCAATCGCACTAACCCCAAGAATATCCTGATAATAATATAAAATATAACTTGCACAGAACATGTATACCATGTCTTTTCCAACCGCACCAATACCATATGATGCCATTTCTTTTTTATTAAGCCCCATACTCATCTCACTCCTTCTTCATATTCATAGCAATTTTGACTGCCTCATATGCACCGTTGTAAATACCCGCTTTTTTATTTGCTTCGATATTATCACACATATCGCAAAGCAGCTTATCATCATTCATAAATAGCTTTATCATCTGCAATGTATGCGGAATATCCCTACATTCAAGTGTTCCGTCTCCAATCTCGGCAGAATGGATTGCTCCCCACTGTTCATGTCCACCGACACGCCTGATAAAAAGCTTCGGAACCGGATAAAATGCAAGTTCACTTGGCTTTGTGACAAGCACATCCGCACTTCTCATCAAAAGATTAGTACAGTAAACCGCCTCAAAAATATTTTTATGGAAAAATCCATGAATTCCCGTAACATCACCTGTCAGTGCATCATTTGCAAACTTTGTTGTATCATCCCAGTCATCGAAATGTTTTATTGCAATATCTGACATTTCAGGAATTTCACGTTCCAAATCATCCCACACATTTTTATAATCACCGACATTAACATAAAGAGCTGCTTTTTCTGATTTAACATAAGGAAGCAGATACCTGATTATATGTGCAAAAATTTCTTTCTGTGCACCGGCACCACCTATTGTAAGAAGAAATCTCATAGGCTTTTTATTTTTCTTTCTTTCCCTTCTTGCTTTACAATCAGTCTCTATACCAGCAACAAGTTCATGATCTATATAATGTCCTGTGTATATAAGACTTTCTGACGGCATTGGATTCAGAACCTTTTTACCATTCATTCCGTTCAAAATCCTATATCCCTGATATGCAAAATGTGTCTGGACAGTATGTATGCTTCCCTCTGATAAATGAAGTGCCATCGGCCAGTTATCAGGAATCGCATTGACAACATATTTCATTCCTGCATGGACTGCTGCCTGTGCAGGCCAGACATGCGTCGCAACTACAGGTATTTCTTTCGGAACATTTTTATATACAGGAGCCATAAGCTCGGCATTTTTCTGGTCTGATGCATTATATGAAAGCTTTCTGAAACCCTCGTAATTCATGGGTTCCCATACAAAATGGTTAAACAGCCTGCTTTTCTGCGAAAGTCTTGAACCAAGCGAATATAAATCATTCTGTGCTTTTATAACCTTTGTACATGTTGTATCTTCGTAAGAATTCAAATCCATCCAATAAGGGACATATCCCATAGCATTAGCTGCGGATGCAATCGCCATTGAAATACGGTAATGTCCGAACCCCATTCTTATATTACCTACAATAATTCCCGACTTTGTATCAAATTTTTCTGTTTCCTTAACTTCTGACTTATCACCGACACGGACATCGTAAACTCCGAGTGCATCACCGATATACTTATTCTTATTTACCGTTACCGGGTAATTTTTCCTAGAATCATCCCCATATTTTTTGCAAATCTCTTTTTAGAATTGACAGCTTTTCTGTATGCTCTCCTGTCAATATCATTTCCATAAATTTTCTTTGACTTATCTTCCATAATCCGCCTCCTCTATGCCATTAAGCAATATACTTACAACTTCATTAAGTCCCTGTGCATATGTCATATCCGCACGCACAAGTATATCTCTTTGGAAAAACTGCTCAAGCGAAGCCTCCATCATCATCTTAAACACTGTAAGATTAACATGTCTTATCACACCCTCATTCATCCCCTGTTCAAGAAGTCCAAGTGTAGTCTCCCAGCCGCTTTCAAGCCTTTTTTCAACTTTTCTGTATATGTCCGGATATTTATCTTTTAAAAGATAAAGCTGCCCAAAATCGATTTCTTTATAGCTTTCCGGCATAACACCGAGAATATGCCTTATTTTCTCAATCGTAGAAAGCGATGTATCCTTCACTATTTTTTGTTCGCTTTCCTTTATCGTGTCAAAAAGGTAATCAACCATATCAAGAAACAGCGAATTCTTATCAGAAAACACATTATAAATCGTTTTCTTGCTCATACCAAGAATCGCTGCAAGGTCGTCCATAGTAAACTTCAATCCTTTTTCATTAAAAGCGGTAATTGCCGCCTGTAAAATTCTTTCTTTTGTATTTTCCGTACATCATCACCTCCGTCGCCATCGTTACCATAACAAAAAATCAAGGAAACTATTTTCACCGTTCTAGTTTCCTTGATTGTATCACATTACATTTTTAAGCACAATTCACAAAATTGCATAATATTTTTTTATATTTTTGTGAATTATGCTTTGTATTTATTTTAAGATATATTTTTCCTGCCATAAAAATCACCGTTAATCGCAAAAATCGCATTATTTTCTTTTGCAATATCTGATGTTGTCTCTTTTATATTTCTTCCAAAAACACCATTTGCAAGCCCCGCCCGCAGAAATGACACATCACTCACTGTAACATCAGCAATGTATACACTGTAAATCCCGTCAATGCTATGCCATAGAAAATTCCCCACGCCAAATGACCTTTTTCCGTTTTTTTCCAATTAAATAACACAAGCGGCACCTCCTAATCTTTTTTCTAAGATTATAATAGGCACCGCCTGTGAAAAAAATATGTCGTTTTTGTGTAAATATTATGCTTTTGCATGGAATTTTTAAAAACCTCCATTCTGATATGCTCTTGCAATTACATATGAAAGCTTACATAAATATGAATATATTTTCATATTAATCATGTTTTCCTATATAATTTCCAACAATGTCAGCATTGAGATTTTCACCTATAACAATTATAACATCCTGTCCTTCCCGTATTTCATTAATACTGGTTTTTTTCTTTATCGCATTGACTTCATACCATTTGTCATTTTCTTTAAAAAATCCTTTTATGCGGATTATATTTCCACATTTTTTATCAGCAAATATATTTTCCGCTGCCTTTTTTACATCTTCACTTCCCAAACCTGTATTCATAAAATAAAGTGAAGCAAATTTTCCGTCCTGCATATTAATATCCTGCTTCTGGTACGAATTAAGTCTGTATCCACATTCTGCAATTTCTTTTAAATCTTCATCAGTCAGATTAAGAATTCCTTTTTTTATATCACTCATTCCTATCTGTCTTTTGCAGCCAATGTCCTTTAATGATAAATTAATATAATCAATTGTGTCTTTTATTTTTTGTTCGTCCGCTTCATCTGAATGGCTAAGTATGATTTTTCCGGCACATGAAATCTCAGATGCCAGAACATATGACGATTTTTCTGATAAATTATCTGCTGCTGACACATCGGCAATCGCAATGATATTTCCCGGCTCATACCATTTATCAAGCGGCTCATCATGTATAACATCAAAAAATTCATCTATATCATATACTCCTGATGGTTCTACTATAACACGGTCATAACCGCACATTCCCATTGAAATCAGCTTTGTCTTAAAACGCCTCCTGTGGGTTTCTTCATCACATCCGCCAGAAATCATCTCCAATTCACAATTGTCGCTCATCAAATCCTGCAAAAGCATCATATCAACATTAATTGCACCATAATCATTTTCAAGAATTCCAACTGTCTGTCCCTGTTTCATAAAATATGATGCATATTTTTTTATAAATGTTGTTTTGCCTGCTCCTAAAAATCCTGTAATCAAATCAATTTTTATCATATATTTCTCCCATAATTATAAAGCTTTATTCAACTTTCCAATTGTAAATTCAGCCAGTCTGTATTGATTCCTGCCGAAGCACCGTACTCTTAATACCTTAATAATTTTTCTAAATTATAACATAATTTTTATATTTAATGTTATTTAATTAAAAAAGCCATCGGAATTCGTACATCAACGAACCCTGACGGCTTTAATATTTTATTCAGTTTTCAATTCTATTAAATTGGATTATTATAGTTCATATTAATCATAAATATGTTTTTTATGTTTTCCTGTAACTGCCTGTTCCTCAATATTGTGGTCAGCTGTTGCATTTACCTTCTGATGAACTTTCTTTTTCTTTAATGGATGTTTTGGATTCTTATCCATAACAATCGCTTCCTTTCCATTTTATTTAATATAATTGATAAATTTTTATTAAAAAACTTCAGCTATTACCCTTCAATAGCAATATACTTGTTATTTTCAACAGCTTTCTTTTCTTTCTTAGGAACTGAAAGTCTTAAAATACCATCTTCATATCTGGCCTTAATATCAGCCTGAGTTACTTCATCACCAACATAGAAGCTTCTGCTCATAGCACCGGCATAACGTTCCTTACGGATATACTTGCCTTCTTTATTCTTCTCTTCCTTATCAAGACCCTTAGAAGCACTTATTGTAAGATAACCATTATCAAGCTGTGCATTGATTTCATCTTTCTTAAATCCAGGTAAATCAATATCTACTTCATAGCCTGAATCTGTTTCTCTTACATCAGTCTTCATAACATTGCCTGCATGTTTACCATAAAGTTCTTTGTCAACTTCAGGAAATGAAAAATTCATCCAATCATCATTAAATAAGTTTTCTCCAAAAATACTAGGCATTAACATAAGTCATCTCTCCTTTTTAATATCAAACCTACATATCTGTTTAACACTAGCAGCTATGCCTGCATTGGTTTCCCAATGTATTACACCAAGTTTTTTCGGAACCGGATAGAAAACTCATAGATTCTTTCAATCATTACCTAATCTCTTTTTGTTCTCTTCCTTTGTTCTTGACTATGTTATATACCTTTTTATTAGCAATGTCAAGAGGCGAGTGCTAATTTTTTATTAAAAAAATATAAACCCAGTATTTATGCGGATTTGAACGCTGCTGAGTTTATACATTTTTAATTTTTTTATAATTTATAACATGATTAATCACAACTGCTACAGCTGATACAGCAACCCTGCAAAGCAGAATAATCAAAAATTCAACTGAAAACGGATTATTTATTTTTTCACCCAATAAAGTCGTTGTCACAATGCTGAGCATTGAACCCGCTATGCCCGCCGCAAGATACTCCGCATATGGTGCGTCACATGCCCCGAAATAAAGGCTTACAATATCTCCCGGAAGAAAGCCAACTATCCTTGTTATAAAACATGCGAAAAAATTATTTTTGTGCTGATATACCGCAACCTGTGCCGCTTTTGGATACTTTTCACAAATACTTTTAACTGTCTGCTTACCTGCATATTTGCCAATCAGATATGGTATTGTTATAGTAACAGCAAGTCCTGCCGTACTTACTAACAATGCACTAAATGACGAAAACATCATGCCACATGCAAAATATAGTACAGAAAGCGGCAGAACCACCGTAAGACTTTTTAACGCAAAAAATGTAAGCATAACAACTATTGCAAGCAGTGTATTATCCGGTGTGTATTCAATAATTGTATCTACCGTCAACGGATGCCCGGATTTTTTAACAATAACCGTAAGCATTATTCCTATTATACAAATTGCAATAACAGGAATTATTTTTCTTAACTTTTTCATCTTATATCATCTATCTCATCAACAATATCTTTAATTTCACCAACAAAATTTTTGCTTATCTTATGTATGCGGTATAACATTATACTATCAATAACACCACTTATAACAAAAATCACCCCAGCCATGAGAGCAGCTGATTTTACAGTATCCGGTGAAAAAAACATCATAATTATACCTGCAATGACAACTACACACGATAATACCACATAAATTCCCGCATTAAATCCAAATGCCTTCTGCATATAAACTGCCGTCTCCAGACATATGATTCCACTTATTATAATATAAATACTGAATATATACGAAAACAGAATTGATGTTATTCCTGAATGTGTAATAATAAAAATTCCCAATATACACTTTAATATTCCTTCAAACAACACACCTCTTATATACAATTCACTCCATATGTTCATATAATATATAAGGTCTATAAGTCCGTTTGCAAAAATAACAGCACCAGCAACAATCGCTGTGACTTCCATTGCTCCCTGTGGTCTTGCTATAAATAAAATTCCGATTATCAAAGTCATAATAGCATTAATCCACATATCAATTTTAATTTTCTTTAATATCTTCATAACTACCGCCGCCTTTCTTTTATTTGTCTTTATTTTAACAAAAATAAAAGCATAAAAAAACAGGCAAATGGTGATAAAATGTCTGTTTTTATAACATCATATCTTCGTTTGCCCGTTTTGTGCCAGCCACGTGGCTTTTAACATCATGTGATTTATAACAGTTTTAAAAATTCCTCATAAAATTCGCGTTCTTTTTGCTTTGCCGCACGTGCTTCATCTGAAATATCTGCTGATAAAGACAATGGATTTTCAAGAGCATACAGTGCACTTTCAACCGCACTTCTTGCAGATTCCACAGTCGAGCCGAGCACATCTGTATCATAAATTCCTTTATTCCACTGCATGAATCTTTGTATATCCAACTGCGTAATATGAGTCATCATACCGTTTTCTTTTTGTCCGGGATTGTTTACACCGACCTTTTGTGCCGCCTTTATCCACGCATCTTTTACGCTCTGTGGTGCATTTGGTCCGAAATTCTTAAAAAATGCCTCATGTGTTACCCGTAACTTTTCTTCTTTTACATCACCGTTAAGAAAATTCTCCCAGAATTTCAGCGAGCCTGCAAATGCTAAATTTATGTCATTGTCAAAGCGATTCAAAAACCCCATAACTTTGTCGTAGTCACCTGCATTTTTGTACTTGATTCTCCATGAGCCAATCTCTACACCATCGCAATATTCCTTGCTTATTATGCCGTCAGGACCAAATGCCGTAATTGTGTATCTTTGTTTTTTATCTTCATCTTCGCTTACAGACACACATTCTTTAACATTTGCATTCTTACTGATATTTTCTTCAAGCATACGCAAAATATCAGCCGCACTTATTGATTCACCCGTTGCTTCTTTTTTAAGAACACTGCCTGAAGATGCCAATGCTGCTGCCCAATCACGTTTTTCATTAACCGCATCGTTTAGCGTCGCATACTGTAAATCATTTCCACTTGCCGATAATACCTGTTTTAAGGCATGCCAGCTTCCCCATTTGTTATCGATACCTGTGCCGTTACTGTCGGCATATTGACAAAATGCAAACATTTCAACTGCTGACGCATTTCTTACATCGACTTCCGAAAGATTGACATCGACAGTTTCACATTTGCCCTCTCCCACGGCAATTTTAACCCTTACTATTACATCTTCCGAATCGTCACTTATTATCTGCCCTGCTGACATTCCGAGTCCGACACCTCCAACGAATAAAAATCCCACTCCGAGATTTTTCATCTTAACATCCTGTGCCGGCTCATCTTCAGCCTTTTTAATATCCGCTGATGCATACGATACCTGCCTGTAATACAGTTCTCTCGAATCAACCGTTTCTTTTTTTGATTCTGAATGTTCCTGCATTTTGTTTTTTAGTTCCGAAGCAAAATCATACTCCGTTTTCTCTTCCTTATGCAAATCCTGTCCATATTCATTCAAAAAACCGTTTGCATATCTTGTGCTGACCTCCATATAACTCCTTTCTGCGGCCGCTCCGTCATTCACAGCCACCCTGTTCTCCAAATAGGTCCGAACAGTAAATAAATAAAAAAGGATGGCACTCCATTTCACATCAATCCGTTGAAATAAAGTACCATCCTTGTGTTTAATATATCGACAGCAATTTTAAAATTATTAACCAATTATATTACAAATTACAAAACTCACTCTTTTTCCCCATCTAAAAATGCCTTATAAGCCGGAGACATTCCACGAAGTCTTTCAACTATCCGCTTCAGTTCCCCAACTACTGTATCTATCTCTTCCTTTGTATTCTCATATGACAAAGTGAGGCGGAGTGATTCATGTGCCATCTCATCGCTTAAACCTATTGCACGAAGAACATGCGACGGGTCTATTGCACCGGATGTACACGCTGAACCGCTCGATGCACAGATTCCTGCCTGGTCAAGCATTATAAGTACTGACTCACCCTCAACAAATCGAAAACAGAAATTAATATTGTTAGGAAGCCTGTCTTCTCTGTGTCCATTTAATACAGTATATGGAATTTCCGCAGATATTCTGTCAATAAAATAATCTCTTAATTCTTTTTCTTTTTCAGCACGTTTTGCCATATTTTCCATGGCAAGCTTTGCCGCTGTTCCAAGCCCTGCAATTCCCGGTACATTATAAGTTCCGGCACGTCTGCCACGCTCCTGCGAACCGCCATGTATGAATGAACGGATTTTCACTCCTTTTCTTATATACATTATCCCGACACCCTTAGGACCATTAAACTTGTGTCCGCTTGCAGACAGCAAATCAATATTCATCTCGTCAACATTAATTGGTATATGTCCATATGCCTGAACTGCATCTGTATGGAAAAGTATTCCTTTTTCATGTGCTATTTTACCGATTTCTGCAACCGGCTGTATTGTTCCTATTTCATTATTTGCTGTCATTACTGAAATAAGAATTGTATCTTCTCTTATTGATTTTTTAAGTTCATCCAATCTTACTTTGCCATCTGAATCAACATTCAGATATGTTATATCAAATCCATGTCTTTCAAGATATTCACATGTATGAAGCACTGCATGATGCTCAATTTTTGTTGTAATAATATGTTTCCCTTTATCAGAAAATGATTCTGCTACAGCCTTAATCGCCCAATTATCAGATTCACTTCCACCGCTTGTGAAATATATTTCCATATCAGAAGCACCTATCAGCTTTGCCGCATAATTTCTCGCTTCTTCAATCGCAATCCTGCCTTTCGTTGCAAAGCTGTATGCAGCCGAAGGATTGCAGTAAATTTCCGAAAAATACGGCATCATTGACTCTAAAACTTTTTTGTTTACTTTTGTTGTTGCGGCATTATCAAGATAAATCATTCTCATTCACTCCCAAAAGACCCAAAACTTATATCTGAAAATTTCATTTATTATCATACTCATCAAGGAAATTATGCTTTACACCGTTCTGCTTATAAGCAATAACTGTGTCAATATTAACATTTTCAACGCTTCTGAAAATATTACTCTCAACATGAGGATTAACCTGCTTCAATGTTTTTATCAGTTCCTTGATTTCAACCCGCTTTGACTGGTTTTCTTCATTATTACATGTTGTACATGTATCCGTAAATTTGCAGGCACACTGGATAAAATTAAGTCCATTATAATCACGCCATGCTTTTATATCATCTTCTCTCACAAGATAGAGTGGGCGGATAAGCTCCATTCCCTCAAAATTCGTGCTGTGAAGTTTAGGCATCATTGTCTGTACCTGTGCACCGTAAAGCATTCCCATAAGTATCGTCTCTATAACATCATCATAATGATGTCCAAGTGCAATCTTATTACATCCGAGTTCTTTAGCATACGCATAAAGATGTCCTCTTCTCATTCTCGCACACAGATAACAAGGTGATTTTTCAATATTGTATACAGACTCAAAAATATCAGATTCAAATACGGTAATCGGTATATTAAGAATCCTTGCATTTTCCTCTATTACCTGCCTGTTTCTCGGACTGTAGCCCGGATCCATAACAAGGAATTTCACATCAAAATCAAACTTGTCATGAAGCTTTAATTCCTGAAAACATTTTGCCATAAGCATTGAATCTTTTCCGCCTGAAATACAAACCGCTATTTTATCACCCGGTTTCACAAGCTCATATGTATTTACAGCCTTTGTGAACTTGGACCATATTTCTTTTCTAAATTTTTTACGGAGACTCTTTTCTACTTCAAAAGCCTTCTCATTTTCATCAGTCATGCTCATTTTATCAAGAAGCCATGCCCCAAATCCACCTTCAAGACTTTGTGCATCGTAACCTTCCGACTGTAAAAGCCTGGCTGTCTCCTCGCTTTTCTCGCCTCTTGCACAACATATAATGAGTTTTTTAGAATAATCTATATTTTTATTATCAAGTACATTTTCATGTGCCACGATTACTGCTCCCGGAATTTCGCCGTGTGCAATCTCAGCAGCACTTCTTATATCTATAATCTGATAATCATCTTTTAAGAGTTTTTTCATTCTTTTTACTGATATACTCATACTCTGCACTCCGTTATTTACATTGATAAAATATCAGACAGATTATTGTAAATTGCACCTGCAACAGATGAATCATTCATTGAATATACATGGACGTTTTTCACTCCGTTTGCATATAAATCAAGTATCTGTTGTGTCGCATATATAATTCCTGCCTGCTTCATTGATGCTTTGTCTTCTTTAAATCTGTCTACAATTTTAATAAACTGCTGTGGCATCTTACAGCCTGAAAGTTTTATTACATTTTCAATCTGTGATTCTCTTGTAATAGGCATTATTCCCGGAATTACCGGCACATCAATTCCTGCTTTACGCACATTTTCAACAAAATCATAATAAACGCTGTTATCAAAAAACATCTGTGTTGTAAGAAATTCACATCCGGCATCAACCTTCTTTTTAAGATTAATTATATCTTCCTGTCTGTTTGCTGAATCAGGGTGTACTTCAGGATAACATGCACCACCTACAGAAAAACCACCAAACTCTTTTATTGTTGATACAAGTTCAGATGCATATTTGTATTCTTTAAAAGGTTCTCCATCAAACCACTTAGGCTTATCACCACGAAGTGCAAGTACATTTTCTATTCCTGCATCTCTCATATCAGAAAGTGATTTTATAATTGAATCTTTTGATGCTCCAACGCATGTAAGATGTGCAATTGTTGCAACACCATATTTTTCCTGAATTCCTTTTGCTATTGCAAGCGTATTTGTGCTTGTACTTCCACCGGCACCATATGTAACACTTATATATGCCGGCTTTATTGCTGCCACTCCAAAAGCAGCTTCTTTAACTTTTTCAAAATCTGAATCCGTCTTAGGCGGAAATACTTCAAATGACAGTGTCAATTTGTCTTTTCCCACAATACTGCTAATTTTCACTTATCTTTTCTCCTCGTCTTTAAGTGTCTCATTCATACTTCCACATCTGTATCCCAAAAGGTCCAGTGTAACATATGTAAAACCATACTTTTTAAATTCCTGCACAATTTTAAATCTGTTTTCTTCTTTCATAAGTTTATCAAATTCAGCCGGTTCAATTTCAATTCTTGCCATCATACCATGAATTCTTACTCTTACCTGATGAAATCCCATATCAAGAAGAAGCTGCTCTGCTTTGTCTACCATTCCCAGTTTCTCTTCATTAATAGTCTCTCCATATACAAATCTTGAAGAAAGACAGGCAAATGACTGTTTGTTCCATGTAGGAAGTCCCAGCATTTTTGACAATGCTCTTATATCGTCCTTTGTCATTTTGCTCTCTCTTAATGGGCTCTTTATGCCAAGCTCGGCAACTGCTTTAAGTCCTGGCCTGTAATCCCCATTATCGTCCATATTGGAGCCTTCTGCAATACATGCAATTCCATTTTCATCAGCAATTTTTTTGATTTCTTCAAAAAGTTCATGTTTACAAAGATAACATCTGTTTTTCGGATTCTGGGCAAATCCTTCTATTTTTAATTCTTCAGAATCACATATAAAATGTCTTATTCCCTCTTTTTTGCAGAAATCCACTGCCTCATTGAGTTCTCTTTTAGGAAATGAACATGAACGTGCTGTGACAGCTATGGCGTTATCACCGAGCACATCATGTGCTGCCTTTAACAAAAACGTAGAATCAACTCCACTTGAAAATGCCACTGCAACAGAGCCTAATTCTTTAATATACTGCTTCAGGTTTTCATATTTAATCTGCTGGTTTTCTGTAATATCTGCCATAAATTCTCCTTGCTTTATTCGTCACGTCTTTTATAATCACATAAATCTTTAACAACTTCACCTGCTATTATAAGTCCAACAACAGACGGAACAAATGCTGTACTGCCCGGAATAACTCTTCTCTCCGTGCATTTATGCTGTGCACCAGGTGGACATATGCAGTTTGTACGACAGCTTATCGCCATATCTTCAAGAGGTCTTACCGGCTTTTCTTCTGAATATACAACTT
>ENA-OOZA01001404-OOZA01001404.1-human-gut-metagenome-genome-assembly--contig:-NODE-1404-length-12365-cov-5.081235_pt1 | contig 12365 bp, 17 predicted proteins | sample MGYA00241703_ERZ501378 | MGnify/ENA primary metagenome ERZ501378 (study PRJEB25962, sample SAMEA2042916) | human gut metagenome | biome: human gut; feature: human-associated habitat; material: faeces...
ATACAGCTCCTGATTCAGGAAAATATTATCACTGTGTCCCTTCGGTGTCGATCAGTACATACGGCACTTGATAGGCATCGGCGATCTCCTTCTTGGCATTGCGCTGTACCTCCGTGAGATTCATGTCCTTCATGTTGGCCGAAATCTGCACGAAAGCGGCCTTCAATCCGGTCACGATGTACTTATATTGGCCCTTCATCACGCCGTATCGCCGCAGGGCCGCTTGTGCCTGCTCCCGATCCTCCTTGTTCTCCGGCAACACGGATGTCCGGAAATCCTCGCTGTTCAACGAGATGATACCCAATGCCCCTCTGTTGATGATGAGTTCGTTCTGCGCCTCGAATGACGACACGAAAGGATTGACGGCGTTCTGCAAGGCTGACAGACGCGACTGCGATGCTCCGAAGATATTCGGATTATAGGCCGAATCCCGCACGACAAACATTTGATCCCGATCGACACGAATTTGATAATCGTTGATCGAAACCATATAATAATCGATCTGCGGATCGGGCCGGAAACCGGTGAATTCGGAGGTCGTCACCTCCTGAACAAGCGGATTCGGAATCACGTAGAGTTCGTAGGCCGTGGGCACACCGACCGGCTCCCAGCGAAGAATATAGGCTTTTCCGTAAATATCCTTGAAGGCTTCGATCATCGCCGTGAAATCTTCGATCGTTTGAAAGTCATTCGGATGCTTCCACCTGTTCAGTTCCTCCGTGCGACCTGCGACCTGGCGAGCGTCGTCCGACGGATCGACAGCCCACCAGCGGGCGTTGCGAATTGCCGCGGATTTCTTGGTCACGACCGAAAACAACGCGCTGCACCGAGCGTAAGCGATAGTCTGTCCGGCAACGGTGTCGCAGTTGATCGTACTACCGCTGCCCAATCCCATTGCCGAGAGAAAATCGCGCACAGAGACGAACCGCTGTTCCTCCGCTGTCGGAGTTCCGCACTCCGATTTCGTCGTCAAGTCCTGACTCTTACTTCGCCACTTCAAGCTGAATCTCATTGCACATAGCCTTTGAAGCAAATGTAAGGGCGATAAGAGAGGGTTCTCCGAACTTTTCGCTGTTTTTTCATTTTCGGCGGTTGCAGACCCAATAGAGATACTCCATTACAGCGTATCGGGCCGCATCCCACAAGTGATTGAATTTGTCGATCGGCTGGTTGATCGTAATGCCGTTCACCGAATCCCACACATAGGAATTGGCCTCGGTTTGGAAATTACGGCTGCGGACGATATGGAGGCGGAACGATTTGACCATGTGAATTCCGTCCGTTACGGAACCGGCATATTTCTTCGCCTTCACCACGCTGAGCCCGCGCAGCAGCAGGCCGTCGACCATCGATTCGGGATTTTTAGCGTATTTGTCCGCCGAGTCGGCGAATATGGGCATCCGCCCGACCACCCCCTCGATCGCATCGTAGAGCAAGGCCGGATCGGAGCAGGGTGCATAAAACTCTTCCTTCATGTATAGATCAAGCCCCCGAAGCCCCAGACGGACGAGCGCCGTAGGATCGTTCGTAAATCCGAAGTCAAGGCCGAACACGACCCTTTCCAGGTCGGACGGAAATTCATCGATCCAGTCGATATTCGGATAGACAAGACCCTCTTTCGCTGCACGGATTCCCAATCCATAGACTTTCCATCGCCACTCGTCGGCCGTGCCCGCAGCAATGTTCGCCGGTGTAGGTTCATAGGATTCGATTTCTCGTATGACCCCAGGCGGGCAGAACGGATTGTCTTTGTATGTCGTGTGCGTAAAATAGGTGTGCGGCTGCCCTTCCAGTTCGAAGGCCCAATGTTCGGTATATTTGGGATTCCAGTCGCCGATGACCATCGTCGTGCAGCGCATCGTGATATTTTTGTACTGCTGCTTCGAGATGTCGTCCAGCATCTCGTTGATGTAGATGATGTCGCAATCGTATCCTTCACGGCTATCCATTCTGTCCAATCCGCGGAAATGGATCACGGAGTTGTTGATATAGTAGTCGGGATGTTGATTCTCGCTGCGCATCGCATCGGGATCGTAGACGCCGCGCAGGGTCAGTTTCTTGCGGAAATCGGCAAGGGTGATCTCCTTGCAGGCCTGCAACGTATTTCGATATACGAAGATATTGAGCGGGGATAGTGCGAGCGTACAGATGTCGTACAGAAAATCGAAGGCATCGTAGGTCTTCCCCGAACGGCTCGACCCTTCATTAAAAATCTTCAACACCGCATCCTGTTCCCTGTACTGCATGTACCGATACATGAGGTAACGATACACTTTCCCCCGATAGGTGCGGATGTCAGGCAGACGATGCATCGGCAGGCGGTGTTTTTTCGATCGACAACGCATCCTCCGCGTCTATTTGAATGACGACGGGAGCGACGGCAGGATTTTCTATCTTTCCGGATAGTTTCACCTCCTTCGGCGCTGCGTAACCCAACATGTTCATGATGCTGTCGAGACTCTTCTGCTTGTCGTAGCACTCGATCTTCACGAACTCCTCGACAATCTCATCGCCATTCGAAGCGATCCGTTTGACCTGTTTGGTATTGATCGACTTTATACATGCCTTCTCATCGTCCGTGAGCGACTCGAACTCTTTAAGCGACATCCAGCCGTTACGAATGCGGGTCGCATCCGAAAAGGCGATCTTCTGGTGCTCGCGGATGATCTGCAAGGCCGAGATGCCCGCAGCCTCGGCAAGGTGAGTTTTCAGATATTCGATCCTCGCTGCAACCTCGCTGTTTTGTAATAGCAGATAGGCATTATTCCATACCGTGTTATCGCTCATGTTCGAACATCTGTAAGCATAGCGATATGCCTCGGACGCATTACCGCATTCGAGGTACTTATTGCAAAACTTTTCCTGTTTGATCGTGAGCTTGCCCATATATGCAAAGATCGCCTATCGGGGAGACGATTCTTTCAACTTTTCGCTCTTTTTCATTGCCCGATATAGCGGTATTGTAGGTGTGCATGTAAATCATGCCACTCTTCGATCAGTCGGGGATGCCGTTCGACAAATGCCTCCCACTGTACGCGGCGCAGATAGACTACAGAGGTACGCTATGTTGTACCGGAGACCCGCCCGTTGCGGACGACTGCGCCGAGTGTCCGATCCACTCGAATCGATTTCCATATCCAACGTGTCGAAATGCCGTACTCATCGGCTGCGGCCTGAATTGAGATAAAATGGTTCATTGCAAATCCCGAATTAATTACTACCTTTGTTCTTGGGTGAGGGGGGATCTTTCGGGATCGCCTCTTTTTCTATTTTTCCATCTCTATCAAATAATCCATATTTGACCAACCGCCAGCAGCTTTAACAGACGCGACGCACGTTTCCATATATCTATCTGGAATCGGATATAAAAGCTGATCTTGACGATAGCCATAACTCGACCCGCCTATAAACCGGATATTTCCCCACTCATTACGAGTCAATATGTACTCGATGAATTCCCTAACGGTATATTCTCGATCGAATATTACATCATAAGGCGCGGTCTCATCCCCGCCTATTTTATCTGTTCGTCTGTATTTTATCATTTCCTCTACCTTTCGAGTTTCACCACCTCGCCCATTCCGACGATACCTCGCCGGCGCAGACGCTTGATAAAGTTCTTCATGTTCAATGCCTGCTCATAGTAACAGTCCTTTTCGACCTTGACACGCGATTTGCGGTCGCTCTCGATCTTCATGTTCTCAGGATTCAGCCACGAATAGGCCGAAACCTCCACTTCCGCTCTCGACGCTGTCCGCGTAACCGTATTGAATTTATAGAGGGTATGACCGGGCACCCGAACCATCTGTCCGATCAGTTTGTATTCGTTCTGCTTTCGTTCGACGGCCTCGATCTGCGCTTTGGCTATCTTATCGTTCGTCACGCCGTCATGTGGAGTCAAGATGTCCATCGTTCTATTCGTTTTCGTAAATCGGTCGCCAGCCGATAACCACACCATCGTATCCGAGACACTCTTCTGCATTCTGGCAGAAGGAATAGCCTCCATCACACATCCACACATCATCTTGGCGGGCTCCAAGATAAATTCGCTCATGTTCGCCGTCCGAGACTTTCATCAAAACACACGAATTATTTTCCGGCAGTTCCTCATTCGGATTACGCCAGCGGGTCAATTCTTCCCGCTCGGATTGGGCACCTGCAATAAAGTCACATTCAGTTAACTTCATGTGACTGCCGTATTCTCTCGTCCCACCACGCCACACTTTTCGAGCATACTTTTTTGCCCTTTCCTTAATCGCTTTCATATCTCATCCAATTTTTGGATAAATGATCTCAAATCTTCACACAGCGCAGGGTCGCACACCCTACCGCTCCCGTCACAACCGTCCTTATATTTGCATGAGGATTTGAATGCCTCTATTGCCTTTTCACGCATCCGCTCCTCGGTTTCTTGCTCGGCAAGTCCTGCCATCCTTTCGGCATCCTGCATTGTCACATACCCGCTATACGGATAGCTGCACTCGTGATCGTACAAGTAATTTTCAGCTCTTTCACTTTTCATTATTCTACTCCTTTCAGTAATTCTGGGTTATCGTGCATATTGCCGATTGCCCACATTTGATAGGAATCGTCGAAGCAATCGGAAATAAGAAAAATATCCACGTCGCCGAAGTTCACAACGAACCCACAGTTTCGCCACTCGACCACTCCGATGCTCCCGAACTTATCGGTCAGTACATCCCCTTCGCAAATTTCTTCACCGTTCTTGTCTTTCAGACCCGTGTACTGGCCGACGGTAGCGGGATCGACCTCCCATACGCAGGGGTACGATGCAATGAAATGCCTTACCTCGCCTTCGCAAAGGCCTTGATAGTAGAACCCTGTTACCCAGCCATCAGCAGGGCTAGTTTGTGTATTGTTGTCGAGGCGCTTGCCTCTGAATTTAATTTCTCTCATATTCACATTTGGTTTTACCGGTTATCACCGTTCCCGTCGATCACACCGCGTTCTTATCGGTGATTTCACCCACTTCTGTCATCAGTCCGAACAACATGTAGGTGTCATGCTTGCAACGCTCCATGCAGGTTGTCATCGCCTGCTCTTGATACTCATTCAATGATATCCTCGCTATTTTGTCCTATTGAAAATTTCAAACAACCGATTATAAATCTCTGCAAAGCGTTTTCGCTGTTCTGTATCGGTCAATGTATTTGTGAACTTATGGGCGACAATCCGTTTCCTCTCATCCCATATTATTCGGGCCTTATCGACGCCGGGGACAAAAAAGATATTCGGATATTTGCGCCATTGGATCAATGTGCCAGATTCAACCATCGTGAGTATCTCTGCCGGAAGCGTCTCTTTCGTCGCTTCGACAGAAAATATTTTCCATCGTTCTCGTTCGATTGCATTCTTCGTTTTTTCGATTTCTGCCTGTAAACGTCGGAGTGAATCATTCTGTCGATCCCATTTATCGAGTGTTGACCGACCGTTGCGCTTATCATTCAATGGTTGACCGTTAGATTGTTTAACACAATTGAAATGGTTTAGCAATCTGTTATCGAAGATCTGCTGTTTCTTTTTCAGCGATTCTTCGAGGATTTCAAGGCGTTTTGTCGATTTCATTGCATCCATCATATCTGTAATTATTTCGAGATTTGCGAGAATCTCGCTATTTCACCAATTCGAACTCATAAGCCACGACCCACGGATTGCGCGCCCACGCTCCCCGTCCCGACACCTTGTCGATCAGCGAAGCGAAGGCTTCGCGGGGAGTAGGGAATAATTTCCAAGTTCTGCCGTCCTCGGTATCTACATACGATTCTTTGCTCCAATCCTTGCATTTTATGCCTGGAACATAATACCCAATTATCCCGCCTACTACTCCCTCTTTCATGCACTCCGCGTCCGAAATATCTTGCAACCGTTCGCACTTGATTCCGGTGATGCGGATTTGATGGGGCATCAACTCGGCCTTAGTAAGCATCTTGTTCGTCCAACCAGATGGTTTATCATCATCTTCCCAAGCATACGGATTGACACAGTTGGAGTAGTCGAAAATATCTTGATATCTCTGCGCCACGGCCACGACCTCGCCGACCTTGTAGGACAGCTTTTTCTCAGCACATACATCGCCGCTACGCCCGATGATTTGGACGTATCCTGCAAAAATTCGTACCTGTACGTCGGAGGTGGACTTGATATTAATCAGCATCATCGCCATGGTCTTTCGACCCTCGATGACCGCCTGCGTCAAGCCGTAGCGGTCGTTGAACATAATCTTTTTCATATTACTCTCCCAATCTCTTAATGGCTTCCAGAAATACGGCGGCTCAGTTCAATGCAGGGGTATCGTTCGGGTCATCCATATTGAGTTCCGGCGTGAATTTGGTGGAGACGGAGACTTCATTCCCATTTTGGGTAATCTGGACGACAGCCGTCTGCTCATTGTCCTGAAAAGTGATTTTTACCTGATTGTTTTTCATAGCTAACTTATTTTGAGGTATTCAAATTCGTATTTTAATTACTTGGTTAATTTTTCATGAAGCACATCCATATCGTTTTTCCGCGTTTGGATGTCGGGTGTCCGAACAACGGTTTATAGGGGATGATGTCCAATATTTGCCGAACTTTTATCTGATCCTCGTTCCATTTGAATATCAGAATTCCTTCCGGCTTCAAGACCCGCATACATTCATCGAAAGCAGCACGTATATCCGTTTCCCAAGAAGGAAGAAGCATTCCGTATTTCTGAGCCAACCATGACGTGCCGCCTAATTTTCTGAGGTGCGGCGGATCCAATACAACCAGCCGGAACGATTCATCGTCGAAAGGCATAGCCCGAAAATCTCCGACTATGTCGGGATCCACCTTGATATGACGCCCATCACAAGCGATGAGTTCCTCGCGGCGAATATCCATAAACAGAGCTTCTGAACAATATTTGTCGAACCACATCATACGGGATCCGCAGCATGCATCGAGAATCTTTTTGTCTGTCTTCATTGCTTTTCGTATTCATTTATCGTTTCGAAAATCCGCAGCGCCACCTGCGGGACTATGGCATTGCCGTAGGCTTTGATCGTCCAGCCGGCCCACGCGGCCGCCAGGTCGAAGCCGCCGATGCCGCTGAGAACACCGCTCGTCATGGTCCTTGCAACGTGCTGCTTCATAAGCTCAACTGCCTTGTAGCCTGCCGTTACGTCAACGCCTGCTTCCTTGTAGCTGTTTGAAAAACTGTTTGTATTCATGATAAAATATCCTTTCAGTTATTTACTTCTTTTCCGATATCTTCGATTCAAATTTGTCCTTAGGCATATCCTTAGGAACTTCGATAGGGTATTTCTCTGTAAAGCAGCCTACGCAGAAATCACACTTTGAATTTCCCGCAAGCTTTTTAACGCTTTCAACACTGAGATATCCCAAGCTGTCTGCACCGATATATTCGCATATTTCTTCATTGGTCATCTTGCAGGCGATAAGATTTTCCTTGCTGTCTATATCCGTTCCGAAATAGCATGGTGCAATGAATGCAGGGGAGGAGATACGAACGTGAACTTCCTTTGCACCTGCGTCCCTCAGCAGCTTGACTATACGTCCCGAAGTCGTTCCTCTGACGATACTGTCGTCTATCATAACGACCCTCTTGCCCTTAACAGTGCTTGAAATAGCGTTGAGCTTTATCTTGACGGAGTTCGTCCTCTCTGTCTGGCTAGGCTGAATGAACGTCCTGCCTATGTATCTGTTCTTGATAAATCCAATGCCGTATGGTATGCCGCTTTCCTGAGAAAATCCCAGCGCAGCGTCAAGTCCCGAGTCAGGCACGCCTATGACGATATCAGCGTCAACAGGGTGTTCTCTCCAAAGATATTTTCCTGCCCTGAGCCTTGCCATGTGAACGCTCGATCCCTCGATAACAGAGTCAGGTCTAGCAAAATATACATATTCAAATACGCATATAGTACCCTTTTTACCACAGTGAGTCGTGATAGAGTTCACACCGTTTTTGTCAATAACTATCATTTCACCTGGTTTAAGATCTCTTATGTATTCAGCGCCGATGCTGTCAAAAGCACAGGTCTCCGACGCTACCACATAGCCGTCGTCTATCTTTCCGAGGCAAAGGGGTCTGAAGCCGTCAGGATCTCTCGCCGCAATAAGCTTTGTCGGCGACATAACGAGCAGCGAATACGCACCCTTTATCCTGTACATAGCCTTTTCAAGAGCCGCCTGTATAGACGGTGCTCTAAGACGTTCCTCGGTTATGGCGTATGATATGACCTCAGTATCATTTGTGCTGTGGAATATCATGCCCTTGTTTTCATATTGCTCTCTAAGTTCTCTTGCGTTAGTAAGATTGCCATTGTGAGCGATAGCCATAGGACCTTTTATGTGACGAACAACAAGCGGCTGAGCGTTTGAAGCATTGCAGTTGCCTGTAGTCGAATATCTCACATGACCTATAGCAATATTGCCCTTGCCGAGCCGTTCGAGAGTTTCCTTGTCAAAAACCTGATTGACAAGACCCACGTCCTTGTGATAGCTGAACACGCCGTCGTCGTTTACAACGATACCGCAGCTTTCCTGACCTCTGTGCTGTAAAGCGTAAAGAGATACATAAGTCTGAGCCGCAACATCGCTTGTCTTGTTAGTATAAATGCCGAAAACGCCGCATTCTTCATGGATACCTGTTACCAATTAAATCATTCCCTTCCGTTCCAGCAGTAGGTGCAAAGCTCACAGCTTGGCAGACCCACAGCCTTTACAGTGCCTTCAAGCGACTGGAATTCAACAGAGGTAAGCTTAAGTCTTCTGCATATCTCGTCCCTGAGGAGCTTGCCACGCTCAGTGCTTGAATCGCTGTATTCTTCAATGTATTTAACTCCCTCGATACCCTCGTTCTCATCAATGATCTGTCTTGCGATAAGTTCAAGCTCCGAGGTGCTGCGTGAAAAGTTTAGATACTTGCAGCCATACATGATAGGAGGACAGGCTGATCTCATGTGGACTTCCTTTGCACCGTTCTCATAAAGAAACTCAACAGTTTCCCTCATCTGAGTTCCTCTGACGATACTGTCGTCAACGAACAGAAGCTTCTTGCCCTCGATAAGTTCGTGAACAGGTATAAGCTTCATCTTCGCAACTCTGTTTCTCATAGACTGGCTTGTTGGCATAAAGCTTCTAGGCCATGTAGGAGTGTATTTGATGAACGGTCTTGCAAAAGGTATGCCGCTTTTGTTTGCATATCCTATAGCGTGAGGAACGCCCGAATCAGGTATTCCGCAAACGAAATCAACGTCAGGGAGCCTGCCGTTTTTCATATCGTTCTCTGCCATTATCTCACCGTTGCGTGTTCGCATAAGTTCAACGTTCACGCCCTCATAGCAAGCGGTAGGGTAGCCGTAATAAGTCCAAAGGAAAGTGCAGATCTTTTTCTTGTCTGTACCTTCGCTGAGGATATTGTAGCCGTCCTTGGTTATCTCAGTTATCTCTCCCGCCTTTAGTTCATGACAGGTGGAGTATCCAAGCTTCTGATATGCAAATGATTCAAAAGAAAAGCAATATCCGTCAGAACGCTGTCCTATTATAATAGGAAGCCGTCCGTCCTTATCTCTGGCAACGATCATCGACTTGTCTGTCATTATTGCAAGTGACATCGTGCCTTCTATCTTGTCCTGTGCGTATCTTATGCCGTCAACAAAGCTGTCCTTCTGTGCGATCAGCGCACCGATAAGCCCTGCGGAATTGATAGAGCCGCTGCTCATTGTTTCAAAGTTTGCGCAGCCCTTTTCAAGCAGTTCGTCAGCCAGTTTAGCGGCATTTTGTATTACACCGATAGAGCACACTGCGTAAAGTCCTAACTTCGAGCGTACCATTATCGGCTGAGGATCTGTGTCGCTTATGCAGCCGATACAGATGTTTCCTCTCATTTTGTCAACGTCTTTTTCAAATTTAGTACGAAATGGTGAGTTTTCAATGCTGTGAATATTTCTCTGAAAGCCAAGCTCAGGGGAGAATGAAGTCATTCCGCCCCGCCTTGTGCCTAAGTGTGAATGATAGTCGGTCCCGAAGAAAACGTCCTGAATACAGTCATTAGCTGAAACAGCTCCGAAAAAACCGCCCATAGATATTATTCTCCCATTACTCTCTTTATCATCTCATGGTAAGCCTCTTCAACGCCGCCCATGTCTCTTCTGAATCTGTCCTTGTCGAGCTTCTCATGTGTCTTAGAATCCCAGAAACGGCAAGTATCAGGTGAGATCTCGTCAGCAAGAAGTATCTTTCCGTGGAATCTGCCGAACTCGATCTTGAAGTCGATAAGGTCAATGCCGATGTTCTTGAAGAAGCCAAGCATGAACTCATTTACCTTGAAAGCATACTTTGTGATATCCTCGATCTCTTCCTCAGTAGCAAGACCAAGACCAAGAGCATAATACTTGTTGATGAATGGGTCGCCAAGCTCGTCACACTTGTAGCTGAACTCAAGTGTAGGCTGCTTGAGCTTTGTGCCTTCCTCGATACCGAGCTTCTTTGAGAAGCTTCCTGCTGCAACGTTTCTTACGATAACTTCCAGCGGAACGATCTCGACCTTCTTAACGATAGTCTCTCTGTCAGAGATCTCCTTAACAAGATGAGTAGGGATACCCTCTTTTTCAAGAAGCTTGAACATATAGTTTGTCATTTTGTTATTGATAGCACCCTTGCCAACGATAGTGCCTTTCTTCTCGCCGTTGAAAGCAGTAGCGTCGTCCTTGTAATCAACGATAACAAGATCAGGGTCGTTTGTAGCGAATACTTTCTTAGCCTTGCCCTCATAGAGCTGTTCTGTCTTTACGATGTTTTCCATAGATTTATTCCTCCATAAAATTATTTACATTATTTATATGATATACCGAAAACATATCCACTGCCGTTTTAATATGTAGGGGCGAACATCGTTCGCACGCCAACAGCAGAACTTCCCCGATATATCAAATATAACATACAGCCGAGCTATATGTCTGTATCAAAAATCAAAGTGCAGCGAGCTTGTCCTGTAAAGCCTTGTCCTTAGCCACAACGCCGTCTATCATATCCTGCTTAGCCTTTTCAAGCTTCTCAGCCAGACCCTCGTCAGAAAGAGCAAGCATCTGAATAGCAAGTATAGCAGCGTTCTTAGCGCCGTCAACTGCGACAGTGGCAACAGGGATACCACTAGGCATCTGAACGGTAGCAAGCAGAGCGTCCATTCCGTCGAAGTTAGCACCCTTGCAAGGGATACCGATAACAGGAAGCGTTGTGTGACCTGCAATAACTCCCGCAAGATGAGCCGCCATTCCGGCAGCGCAGATTATAACTCCGAAGCCGTTTTCCTTAGCCTTGTCAGCAAAATCGCTTGCAAGCGCAGGCGTTCTGTGAGCAGACATAACGTGACATTCGTAAGGAACACCGTAAGCTTTAAGTTCAGCAACAGCCTTGCTGACAACAGGAAAATCGCTGTCAGAACCCATTATTACCGCAACTTTTTTCATAAATTTATACCTCCAAGTAAAACAAAAAATTACAAATAAAAAACTGCAACAATGGCGTTGCAGTTTTAGTCAGTGCATAATTATATTGTTAGAGTGCAAAAAATCAAGGCAGGACGCAATTATACTTAAAGACCTACCCATAAAAGAATATGTAATTGATGAAAAACAGCACATTTCAGTCATACATCTCTCCTGAATACATACAAAAAATACTGCACAATATTACCAGACAGTAAAGCGGAGCAAAACTGTCTGCGAAAGCTTTTTTTACTGATTTTCTCCATAACAGCATACAAAGCTTTACAATAATATTGTACAATATTTATAGATAAATTTCAACACATATTTATATAAAATTTATATCAATTAATCTTTGATTTATTGTGAAATTTGTCTACATTAACTTTTTGTTCAGAAAATACTTGTATCAGTGATCTGACCGTTTGACAAGCTGTTGACGAGATCACGCATTTCCTCTTTGGAGCGAATACAGTGTGCCGAGTCGATTATCTGCTGTCTTTGAAGCGGATCCAGCTTAGCAAAGTAAGCATATGCCGCAGGCACCTGAGCAAGAGCCATAGACAGCCCCAGCGGCAATTCCTGCCCGTGAGCAAAAGAGTTGTTTTTCATTTTTATCACCTCCGCATATATTATTTCCCGGGCAATAAAAATAATAAACCCTTACGATCTTATATGTGATACTGCACAATTTATCACATCGTAATTTGTGCAAACAAATGATTTATCTTTTAATTTGACAACATTTCTGCAATTGTTGCATTTTTTATGCAACAAAAGTGGTGATTTTCGGGATAAGTATAAGGATATTATCCCAAATCGAATATCCTGCAAGGTAGCAGTGTATGAGGAAACATTTTGTCAACGTGAGTTAGG
>ENA-OOZA01001406-OOZA01001406.1-human-gut-metagenome-genome-assembly--contig:-NODE-1406-length-12355-cov-9.844634_pt1 | contig 12355 bp, 10 predicted proteins | sample MGYA00241703_ERZ501378 | MGnify/ENA primary metagenome ERZ501378 (study PRJEB25962, sample SAMEA2042916) | human gut metagenome | biome: human gut; feature: human-associated habitat; material: faeces...
CACTTTCGGCCACTTACTTTTCATCCACCACCTGAAAAATGTAGAACTTGAGGTAATAGCTCTCGTCCGCAGCCCACAGGATCGGATGATCCGGACCCTGTGTCTTGAATTCTACCTGACGGAGACGCTTATGCGCACCATGAGAAGCTTCCCGGATTGTTTTGGCAAAAAGCTCGGGATCCATGAAATGGGAGCAGGAACAAGTTACCAGGAATCCGCCGTCCTTCACCAGCTTTAAGCCCCTAAGATTGATCTCACGATATCCTTTTACAGCATTTTTGATGGAATTGCGGGACTTGGTAAAAGCAGGCGGATCCAGGATCACCACATCATATTTCTCGCCCTGCGCTTCCAGCTCCGGCAATAACTCGAAGACATCCGCACATCGGAAGCTTACCGTATTTTCCAGTCCGTTCAGCTTCGCATTTTCCGTTGCCTGATCCACAGCCAGCTGAGAAGCATCCACACCCAGAACACTCTTCGCTCCGGCAATTCCCGCGTTCAATGCAAAGGAGCCGGTGTGTGTGAAGCAGTCCAGCACTTTTTTATCCTTACAGAAACGATGAATGGCGGCACGGTTATTCTTCTGATCTAGGAAAAATCCGGTCTTCTGTCCGTCCTCTACATCCACCATGTAATGCACACCGTTCTCCACAATCTCTACTTTCGTGTCAAACGGTTCGCCGATGAAGCCCTTGTAACGCTCCATACCCTCCTGTAAACGTACCTTGGCATCACTCCGCTCGTAGACACCGCGGATGACAATGCCATCCTCTGCCAGTACTTTCTTCAAAGCATCAATGATCACAAGCTTCCACTTGTCGATTCCCAGTGCCAGAGATTCCACTACCAGTACATCCGAGAATTTATCAATGACAATACCCGGCAGGAAATCCGCCTCTCCGAAGATCAGACGACAGCTGGAGGTATCGATGGTCTCCTTGCGGTAATTCCAGGCATCCCGTACCCTCTGTTCAAAAAATGCCTCATCGATCACCGTATCCTTCCTGCGCGCCAACAGACGGAGAGTGATCTTGGAATTGGTATTGATATAACCGTATCCCATGAAATAGCCGTCAAAATCATGAATGTTTACAATGTCGCCATTCTCAAACGTCCCCAGGATGGATGCGATCTCATTATCGAATACCCACATTCCCCCGGCTTTCAGCGTTCTTCCTTCTCCTTTTTTCAGCGTTACCGTTGTATTGTACATAGAATTTCCTCTCTTAATTTCGTGATTTTATCGTTTTTGCAACTTTTTCTTCTATCATATTCGTTTTTTGCTTGACAATCAATGGGTTTTTATTTATTATTTTAATGTTGACGCGATTCGCGTTAACAAAATCGTCGCGTGGCTCAGTTTGGTAGAGCGCTGCGTTCGGGACGCAGAGGTCGCAAGTTCGAATCTTGTCGCGACGACGAAAAATAAGCTTCCACAAATGTGGAAGCTTATTTTTGTTTGCCTCAACGTATTGCACCTGTGACCTGTATCGGACTGAACACATCGTTCGGGCGCAGAGGGCTCACGAGGTCCAGTGGACCTCGGCTTTGAGCCGACCGAAGCGAAGCGGAGACCCACGAGGTCCGGGGGACCTCGGCCTGGACCGACCGAAGCGGAGCGGAGACCCACGAGGTCCGGGGGACCTCGGCTTTGAGCCGACCGGAGCGGAGCGGAGACCGCAAGTTCGAATCTTGTCTATCTCAATGTATTGAACTTACGTCCTCTAGCTGGCTCAAACACATCGTTCGGGTGCAGACCGCAAATTCTCCCCAATTCCCATAATCACAAACACCGTCGAAATATTCATCACCTGCTGAAAACTAAACATATTATTCACTGTATATGCCAGCACACAGATCCCGCAGGCTCCCACCAGCATCTTGTTCTCCCCGGCACGAAGAAAGTCTCTGATCGCCGTGATCATCATCCCGGCGTAACTGACCAATCCCAGCACTCCTATATCTACCAGAACCGTCAGCCATTCATTGTGTGCATTCGTAAGCCGGTTCCCGCCAAAACGGTCATTCACCATCGTCTGCAGTCCCACACTTCCCTCGTTGGATAAAAATGCATACAGGCAATCCGGTCCCACGCCGAATATTTTATGCAGAAAATCCGCCTCCCAGAAGCATCTGGCACCTGCTGCCCAGGTACCGCCCCGGGCACTCCCCCAACTGACATTAAACGTCAGCCATTTTGTCACATTCGGGTCTGTGATGTTGGGAGTCAACGCACCACCGGCTAAGGTATTGATCAGCGTCAGTAACAAAACAAGCAATATCATAACCGGTACCGCAATAGCGATCCCACAATAGATTCTATGTAACATTTTCTCCGGATAACTTCGTCTTACCCGGGTTCTGTGTATCCAATACAAAATAATTCCCGACAGAATCGTCATAAATATGCCTGCAATCGAAAACGTCAGCAGATCTGTAATTCCTTCCAGGATCAGTTCCCGGGAAAATATATTCAACCGGCGGAGAACACAGGTAATCAGACACGCTGCGGAAAACAGTGTCATCTCCTGCCAGAACACTTCCATCCTCCCGCTGTCTCTCACGGACATCCCGAATAATACGAACATGACCACTGCGAAGGTTACAATGCCGCTGCTGCTTCCCTGCGTCGCCAACGAGGCGAAGCCGATCGTCACATATGCCATCAGCAACAGCTTTTTCCATGTCATCTCCTCCATCCGCCACAGCAGATAGACACCACCGAACAATATCGTCACCAGATACCCGCAATACCAGTTGATATTCCCGATCGTCGAGATAAAGGAAGGGGTCACGTACTCCGGATCCACCGGTAGCAGACCAAACTTATTCACATATCCCAGAGAAAAAACAACCGCAGACACCGGCAGTACCAGCGCCGGGATCCAGCTCTTCCATTGCCACATGCGGGAGATCATAAAATACACGATCACCGCTCCCAGCTGCGTCCACATTCCCATCCGCCAGGACGCTGTCCCCCACAGTGCTTCTTCCCGGTAATTCGTAAACAGATAGGATACTAAAACCGCAATTCCATAAAATACGGCAAATCTGTCCGTCACACTCAGATTCTTCCATAATCCCGCCGGCCATTCCGTGAACTTCGGCAACTCCTTTTTCTGAACTGCTGTAACCAGCCGGAAAAGCAGCCACAGTAAAAATACCGGCAGCAAAGCTTTCGCACCATAGGTCATAGTCTTGAGAAAAAAGGTCTCCTTCTCTGTTCCTATCCTGGCATATCCTTTATTGTAAAGAGGGAGTACCATCAGAATCACGATCATATACACGCTGATCACGATATCACATAAAAATCCGCTAAAGCTGCAAAGTGTCTCTGCTACGGATTCTGCTTTCTTGTGTTTTGTATTTTTTGCCATAGGCTTCATCTCTCCGAACCTTCTCCGACCACCGGAAATTTATTCCCTTTCATGATAGCTTTCCGGACTTCTTTCGTCAATCTTTTCTCAGAAGCGATCCTCTCCGTTTTTCTGCCGGTCAGACATCTTAGACAGGCTATGATACGTCTCGTAGATCAGCACAAATCCCAACGGTCCCTTGATGATCCCCCAAACGCCGAACAGCCGGATCCCGGCATACAACGACACCAATACAGCAATGGGAGACACTCCTATTTTCCTGCCGATGAGACGGGGCTCCAGTATCTCCCGCAGGAAAATACATACCACATACAGCGCACCACAGATAAGTGCTCTACCGAAGCTTCCCTCCAATAGCTGCCAGACTCCCAGTGGCACCAGCACCACCCCCGTGCCGATAAAAGGCAGCGCATCCAGAATCCCCGCCAGGATCCCCCACAGCACTCCATGCTTTATCCCCGCGATCCCTAACGTAGCCGCTGCCGTCAGTGCGATCGCCGACATGATGATCCCCTGTGCTTTTACAAAGGTAGCGATATAGCGGACGATCCCGCAGATCACCTCCAGCAGCACATGGCAGGACTCCTGATCCAGCAGATGGTTCATGATCCCGTCATAGTCTTTCGCCAACAGTACCGACGCAATGAGAAATGTCACCAGGAATCCTCCCAGCTCCGCAAACCACCGCACATACTGCATGGATTGCGACAGCATCCCCGGCAGAATATTTTCCTCCAGCGAATCCAGTCCCTCCTGCAGTCTGCCGCTGACCGTATTTTCCAGATAGGAAGCGTCCACACCAATGATCTCTCCCACGCTGCGGCATAGGTTCCGGACCACCTCCAGCCACTCCTGCTCCCTCGCATCCATACTCCGGATCCACACCGGCAGACTTCCCAGCACCCAGGAACTCAGTACCCATAACAGTACAGCCAACAGCAGTGTCGCCAGAATCAGAAGCACTATGGCGCTTAAGGGTCTTGGAAAATGCAGTTTGCGGTTCATCCGTTTCATCACCGGTCCGAATATCGTGACGAACAGCATCGCCAACAGCACCGGTGCCAGAAGGGGTATCAGATATTGCAGAAAAAAATAGACTGCTCCCGTCACCGCAAGCAGTACTATCATCTTTTTTCCTATAATGTTTTTACCGAATTCTCCCCAGTCCATTCCGCACACTCCCTTTTTGGGATTAGTGTGCTCTGAGAGACTTTTTTTATCCCCTTTTGGAGATTCCGGTTTCATTTTCTGTGAGTTTTTTCAATTCCTCCATCGCAAAACCCGCAAATGCCGGATTCTTCGGCACTACCCGGAATCCCATCTTTTTCCCGGAAACAGGATGGACAAGCTCCAGAGAATACGCGCATAATGCCACGCCGCGATATTTCTGCGCAGGCATCACCTCTTTTAACGCTGCCGTTCCATACTTCGTATCTCCAAACAGTGGAAATCCCGCATGTGCGAACTGCACCCGGATCTGATGAAACCGTCCGGTCCCGATCGTTACATCTGCAAGCGCAAGCGGAGAAGGATCGTTGATCTCTTCCAAAATGCGATAGTGCAGCGCGGCAATCTTCGCATCTGCAAATTCCTGCTCCCTGCCGGTCACTGCCAACGCCATATTACCTTCCTTGCGAAGGTAATCCACAAGATCCCCCTCCGGGCAGTCAGGATATCCACAGAGTACTGCATAATAATGTTTATTCAGTGCACCTTCTGTTAATTGCTTCGACAATATCGCTGCTGCTTTTTTGTCTTTGGCAAATACCAGTAGTCCTTCCACCGGCTGATCCAGTCTGTGGACTATACCCAGATACGGCTCTCCTTTTCCCGGTCCCGGCCTCCCCGCGCTGGGAAGCTTTGCAAGATAGGATTTCAACTCGCTGACCACATCCGGTTGTCCGATCCCGGCGGACTGTACCGCCAGTCCCGCCGGTTTGCGGACAACCATGATACTCTTGTCTTCGTATAATATTTCTGTTCTCATATAAAATGTCCTTATTGTCGTGATCCGTTATCCCTTCCGAAGCCCCTTAGGATAATGGTTTTTCATGATGCCGCCTGCCAGCTTCCCCCAGCCAAGGCTACAGTCATCCACGCAGATCAGATACCAGCCCTTCTCGCCTTCCGCGGGAAAAGTCTGTCCCTTCAGATAAGCCGCGGCTTCCTCCACAGACAGCTTCCACACATGCTTCACATCCTCCGGGCGCAGTGCCAGTGCTAACGCGTGCGCCGGTTCAAAACGGTTCTTTTTCAATGTGCCCAGATGAAGTCCCGGGCGCAATACCTTCAGTCCTTTCACCCCGGGCATTCTCTCCGGCATGCGGTACAGGTTATCGCCAAATGCCAGAAAGCCTTCTCCGGCAGTGCATAGTCCTGCTTTGATCGTCTGCTCCTCCGAAAAGGTCTCTTTTGCGAAGTTAAAATACTCTGCCCAGTCTTTTGTCAGATTCTTCGCTGGAATTCCCTTCTCTGGTCCGGTGGCACTCACCGGCTGATATCCTTCCGGAAGCTTTCCCTTTTTCTGTAATACTGCGGCATAATGCCCCTCGCCACGTAACTTATGGGGCCACAGACGTAAAGTCCCTGTAATGCCGGGTGCCGGATTCTCTACACAAGCGGGAATACCGTCGCAGCCTTCCGGGATCCCCAGCTTCGCTTTATCTATGGAGACAATCTCGAATTCCTCATGCTTTGCCAGGAAACGGCTGATGCTTCCCTCATTTTCCGCAGGCGCAAAGGTGCAGGTAGAATATACCAGTCTGCCTCCCGGGACTAACATCCGTGCCGCGCACTCCAGGATCCCGTCCTGTCTGTCTGCACATAACTGCACATTTTCCGGGCTCCATTCCTCACAGGCCACTTCATTCTTCCGGAACATTCCCTCTCCGGAGCAGGGTGCATCCACCAGGATCCGGTCAAAATATTCCTCGAAAATATCCGCCAGATGCTCCGGTGTCTCATTCAATACACAGGCATTGCGGATGCCCATGCGCTCCACGTTCTCCGACAGTATTTTCGCCCTCGCCGGGTGGATCTCATTCGTGACAAGCAGTCCCTCTCCCTCCATCGCGGATGCGATCTGGGTACTTTTCCCTCCGGGAGCAGCACATAGATCGAGGATCCGCTCTCCGGGCTGTGGTGACAGTAGTGTCACAGGTGCCATGGCACTGGGTTCCTGGATATAATAAAGTCCCGCTTCATGCCAGGGATGCTTTCCCGGCTGGTCCTCTTTGGTATAGTAATATCCGTTCTCCGCCCAGGGAACCGACTGCAGCTGAAAAGTCTGCTTTACTTTTTCTGTTATGACAGACATGTCATCCCTTTTTAACGGATTCAGACGCAATGCCTGATATTTCTCATGCTCAAAGCTTGCCAGGAACTCTTCATATTCCGATCCCAAAAGTCCCTGCATTCTCTCTGTAAATGACTGCGGAAGCATAGGTTTCCTCCATCTCTGTCCTCTATTCCGAACTCTGTTCCCATTAACTGTATCACAGCTCCTATCCGCGGGCAATCATTTCTTGCCAAGCTTCACAGACACAATTATAATATTGGTTGTAAGTGCTTGTTTTTTAGTTTTAAAAGGTAACCCATTGTTTGTATTTTCATTCGTTGATTCTCGAACTCGAATAAGAAAAGAGGTTATTATGTCTATTTTTAAAAAAACGCTCAGCTGTGCCGTACTGGCAGCCTTAGGCACCTGTGCTCTCGCCGGCTGTGGCAGGCAGGATACGTCAAATGAAGCCACAACATCTGCTTCCCCCGAAGCGCCTGCTGCCATCACGGAAACCATCTCCGAAAGTACCGCTTCCTCTGAACAAACATCGTCCTCCGAAGCATCCGGGGCACAGCCCGCTGAAACCGAACCAGCAGTTTCCGAGGCGCCCTCTGTCGATGACTCCACCCCCTTCGGACAGCACGGCGCTCTCCATGTGGAGAACGGGAAGCTGACCGATGCAGACGGGAACGTTGTCCAGCTCTACGGTATGTCCACCCACGGTATTGCCTGGTTCCCCCAGTATATCAATTATGATTCCTTCCGTACCCTGCGGGACGACTGGAATACCAACTGTATCCGCCTCGCTATGTATACAGCGGAGTACGGCGGTTATTGTGCCGGCGGTGATAAGGAACAGCTGAAGCAGCTGGTAAGAGACGGTGTATCCTACGCCACAGAGCTTGGAATGTACGTGATCGTAGACTGGCATATTTTAAGTGATTGTGACCCGAATCAGAACAAAGATGAGGCGATCGCCTTTTTCCGGGAAATGTCGGAAGCTTTTGCCGACAATGACAATGTGCTCTATGAGATCTGTAATGAACCCAACAGCGGTACCTCCTGGGACAGCATCAAGTCCTATGCCGAGGAAGTCATCCCGGTGATCCGGGAACAGAAGCCGGATGCCGTCATCCTCGTAGGAACCCCTACCTGGAGCCAGGAAATCGACAAAGCAGCAGCTTCCCCGCTTACCTTTGATAATGTAATGTATACCCTGCATTTTTACGCAGGCACCCACAAAGATGACCTGCGTAACCGCTTAGAGACCTGCGCACAGAACAATCTTCCTGTCTTCGTCAGCGAATTCGGTATGTGCGACGCTTCCGGCAATGGTGCCAATGACTTTGATTCCACGACCAAGTGGCTGGATCTGCTGAACAAATATCAGATCAGCTTCTGTTGCTGGAATCTGGCGAACAAGGACGAAAGCAGCAGTGTCTTCAAGGCTGCCAGCACGACTCTCTCCGACTGGACCGATGAGGACTTCAATGAATCCGGACGGTGGATCCGTGAGTATTTCCGCAGTATGCCGTAGAGATCGCACTACATCAATTCTTCGTCATAGACTGCTCTGCCACCGCCGATAAATTTCGGTCTGGTGCGGGCGCATACCACATGGGCGTCTCCGATCTGTCCGGTCCGGAGACGCACCGGTACTGCCACATCTCTCAGATGCATTCCGATCAACGTATCTCCGATATCCATTCCCGCTGCCGCCTGAATATGTTCTACTGCCACCGGATGTTCAAATGCTTTATACGCTGCCGTAGCGAAGGATCCTCCCGCCTTGGGCTGGGGAACCACATTGACCATGGGATAACCGTATTTTACGGCTGCCTCTTTTTCCAGGATCAGCGCGCGGTTCAAGTGTTCACAGCACTGTGCTGCCAGATAGACACCTGCTTCCTGCGTTGCCTGATAGATTCCGCCGAAGACCACCTCTGCCAGCTCCGGGCTGGAATAAGTACCGATGGATGCGCCTCCCACCTCACTGGTGGAACACCCTACTACAAACAGTTCTCCCGCCTCCGGCTTAGCTTTCTCCAGGATCTCCCTGGCTGCGGAATATGCCTCTTCTGCAATGATTGTCATATCTTCTGTCATGATGCTGCCTCCTTACATAATAAAATAAATAACTCTATAACAATAAACACACTATAACAGACCGTTTATAAATAATAATGGAAGCAAAAAGCCCACATTGGCCACTGTAAACCATCCAAAATACCGTTTCTTTTCCCCGGGGATCTGACTTGCCACCTGCTTATAAGAGATCAGGCTTGCCATAGAAGCGATCAATGTGCCCAGACCGCCCAGATTCGTTCCAACGATCAATGCTTTCACATTTTCTGTAAAACCGGACAGCAACAGTGCTGCCGGTACATTGCTGATCACCTGGCTGGCAGCCACTGCCGTCATGACTTCCCTTCCTTCAATAATTTTTTGTAAAAAGCTGCAAAAAGCAGGCATTCTTCCTATATTTCCTATGAAAATAAAAAATCCCACGAAGGTAAGCAGCAGCGAATAATCCACTTTTCCTATGATCGTGCGGTCTAGGATTCCAACCCCAAGCACCACAATTCCAAGCGTTACCGGATAGGGAATCATATGCGCCACCGTTAACAGACACAACAAAAATAATATCAGATAAAACACAGGCAGATATCTCCGCCATCCTGCCGTTTCCTGCCCGGCATCTTCTGCCTGCAACGCCCCTGCCACATCTCTGACCGCAATGCCACTGTGTTTCGCCGCAACCGCCGTACAGATAAGCAAAAAGAGCAGTGACACCGCAGAATACGGCAGCATCAGCTTTATAAATGCAATCGGGGACATCTGTATTTTCCCATATAAATACAGATTCTGTGGATTACCAATGGGTGTCAGCATACTTCCTAAATTCGCTGCGATCGTCTGTAATACCACCACCGGAACTGCCAGTTTCCGGACAGCCTCCTCTCCGGACAGACGGAGTACCGTAAACGTAAAAGGCACAAAAGTGATCAATGCCACATCATTCGTGATCAACATGCTGAAAAAGAAGCACAGCAATACCAGAATTTCTGCCAGCGCAATCACATTGTGGGTATGCTGCAATAATATCCTGGCAACCCTGCGAAATATGCCCAGCTTCTGCAATCCCGCCATCACAGTCATCAGGCAGAATAAAATCGCCAGCGTCCGGAAATCAATATATCCGATATATTCTGTGTCCGGCGGGATCATTACCGCCGACAATACTGCCAGCACCATCGCCGCAGTCAGCACCGTCTCTTTTTTTACAAATTCTATGATTTTATTCTTTATTTTCATCGTTTTTGTCCCTCAGGCATCCCCCGCGCCGTATCTCACAAAAAATTTTTACAGGAATATAGTAAAATTAAGAATATTTTCTACGGAGCATGCTATGTCTGTTCTGCCCTCATTGCTCTTCGGTATCTCCGCCAGTCTGGATGCACTTCTGGTAGGCTGCGCACTCGGACTGCAGAAGGTCCCTCTTCCTGCAAAACACAATCTGCTGATCAGCGCAGTCACTCTCATCGGTACTGTGATCTCTATAAGCCTCGGTAACCTTTTACTGCCTCTGATCCCCGGTGAGATCGCAACCCGGACCGGAAGCAGTATCCTGATCCTGTTCGGGCTCTACTATGCCGGAAAATGGCTGGTTTCCAGATGGCGCTGCAGTTCTTCAGATAACAGCAGTCTATGCCGGGAGAAGAAAAAATTTGCCGAACATCGGAATCTGACTCTCCCGCAGACGCTGGCTCTGGGCTGTGCCCTCTCCATGAATAATATCGGTATCGGATTCTCCGCCAGCATTACCGGACTTCCTTTTCTGCCTGCCTCGATATCCACCTTTTTCTGTTCCTTCGGATTCCTGACACTGGGGAGCCGCCTGGGACGTTCCGTCCTCCTGCAGCGGGTCGGAGAATATGCCGATCCCATCTCCGGGCTCTTATTGATCCTGTTAGGTCTGTGGCAATTATATCACTGATGAACTGAATAGTTACCAAAATAATGGGGAATCTATCTGAATAATACAATATACCCACCGGGCAGTCTATGCAATCATTATATCATTATTCAGAAAGGATTCCCTTTTTATGGCACAAAACAATTCATTATCCACAGAACTTTCCCAAAATATTGATCTTCTCCACCGATTGCTTCCTCTGGGTAAAAGCTTTGACCTGATCACACGCGATCTCCGGTTGGGGGAAACTCCGGCATTCTGGCTGGGGATCAATGGTTTCTGCAATACCGAGATCCTCCAGCAGATCTTCTCCGACCTGCAGGATCCTCACTATACACTGGATTCCGAGATCCGCGATCTCCCCGGCTATGTGCAAAGCCGGCTCGGCTATGCCCAGGTATCGTTGACCTCCTCTGTGGATGATATCCTGCAAAATCTCTTAAGCGGGCCTTCCATCCTCCTGGTGGATGGCTTCGATCAGGCGGTGATCATTGACGTCCGTACCTATCCCGTCCGCAGTATCTCCGAGCCCGATACCGAACGGAGCACCCGGGGTGCCCGGGACGGCTTCGTGGAGACACTTTTATTCAATACAAATCTTATCCGCCGCCGGGTGCGTTCTGCGAAACTGACCTTCTCCATCTGCACCCTGGGAACAGAGAGCCGCACCGATGTAGCGATCGCCTATCTGGCAGACCAGGTTAACGAGGAGTTATTAGAGGCTCTGAAGCAAAAACTCTCCCGGTTACAGATCACTTCGCTGACTATGGGCAGCAAAAGCTTAGAAGAACTTCTGATTCATAAAAGATGGTGGAATCCCCTGCCCAGCATCCAGCTGACAGAGCGTCCCGATGTGGCATGCAGCTACCTGTGCGAAGGGCACATTCTGCTCATTGTGGACAATTCTCCCGCCGTTTTATTGCTTCCCGGTACGATTTTCCAGTTTACCCAGAGTCCGGAGGACTATTACAACAATCCTCTGACCGGAACTTATTTCCGCATGATACGCTTCCTGTGCATTCCGGTGAGTCTTCTGCTTCTGCCGGTATTTTTACTTCTCTCCGCCTATTATCCCGAGATCACCGCCTCGCTGCAGCTCACACCCGTCAGCGATCTGTCACCCTTCCGCCTTTTTTTCTATGTGCTGGCAGTGGAGTTTCTCTTAGACCTCTTCAAATACTCTGCCGCACTTAGTTCCAGCCGTGTCTCCGGTGCACTGTCTATCGTAGGGGGATTGTTGATCGGTGACATTGCTGTCAGCCTTAACTGGGCCTCTACCGAAGTCCTCTTCTATGCTGCTGTCACCATGCTGGCGAATCTGTCCCTCTCCAGTATCGAATTTGCTGATGCTCTGCGGATCTATCGAATTCTCCTGGTGGTCACCACCGGATTATGGGGTCTGCCCGGCTTTATTATCGGCCTGACGCTTGTGTCACTCTCCATGATTACCACACCGACCTTCGCAGGCTTCAGTTACTTCTGGCCCCTCTTTCCTTTTAACGGCCCGGCTCTCCGAAGCCTCCTGTTCCGCCGCCCCACCTACAAAGCCCAGCCCAGTAAAGTCTGGTCCCGCGGACATGTGCATACAAAATAAAGCTCCTATACGGAGCGCGAGACATCGAGAACATACGGTACCTTGTTACTTACTAATCATTTCAGACGGATTTGTACTATCTTAGCCTTGAGGATCAAGCGCGAGACGGCGCACGAGGTCCGGGG
>ENA-OOZA01001410-OOZA01001410.1-human-gut-metagenome-genome-assembly--contig:-NODE-1410-length-12338-cov-2.207685_pt1 | contig 12338 bp, 10 predicted proteins | sample MGYA00241703_ERZ501378 | MGnify/ENA primary metagenome ERZ501378 (study PRJEB25962, sample SAMEA2042916) | human gut metagenome | biome: human gut; feature: human-associated habitat; material: faeces...
TCCCACTGAAGAAATTCTGGGTTCTCCCTTGCTCGTTTCCTTCAGCGTCCTGCTTGTTCCCTCGCTTGATGTGGTGCGCGTGGTTCTTCGCCGGGCACGTAATGGGAAGGCTCTTTTTCTGCCCGACAAGACTCATATTCATCATAAATTTCTGGATATGGGATTCTCTCCGCGTCAGGCGCTCATCACCATCCAGTTAATGTCTGCCAGCCTTTGTGCATTTACTTTGGTTACAGTACATTCCGGATGGAACAATACATTAGTATTTATTATTGATGTCGTTGTATGGACTGGATTAAATATATGGTTTGATATGGTGATTAAAAAAAAACAAATTAAATAATCCTTATCCAACTTCTCAATATAAATATGCAAAACGAAAATAAGAGAATTGCACGTAATACCTTATTGCTATATATACGAATGATAGCAATGGTTATTATCAGTCTTTACACATCAAGAATTGTCTTAAAAGTATTAGGAGAAGAGGATTTTGGTATATACAATGTTGTTGGAGGTATTATTTCTTTCTTAGGATTCCTAACAAGTTCATTAGCTGGTGCGGCTTCACGGTTCATAACATATGCTTTAGGAAAAGAGGATAATAATAACCTAAAAAAAACATTCAACAATATCATACTTATTCACCTACTTTTTGCAGGTCTTATATTAATTGTTGGAGAAACAATTGGACTCTGGTTTATAAAAACCCAACTAAATATTCCTCCAGAACGTGAATATGCAGCCATGTGGGTATATCAAATGTCTGTTTTTACAGCAATGGGCGGATTAATCTGCGCTCCTTTTAATTCTGTTATCATTGCCCATGAGAAAATGTCCACTTTTGCTTATCTAAGTTTAAGTGACGCCATTTTAAAACTGGTTTCTGTATTTATCCTTTTAAATATTAATTATGACAAACTTATTTTTTATTCTATTTATATTTTTATTATTCAAGTCTTTGATTTCGCATTATATATCATTTATTGTAAATACAATTTCGAAGAAACAAAGAGAATAATATTAACAAAAATAGACAAAAATCTCTTTAAGGAAATATTCTTTTTCGCTGGATGGACTATGAGCGGTAGCCTTGCTTATTTTGGTTTTACTCAAGGACTTAATATTTTACTTAATATATTTTTTAATCCCATAATAAATGCAGCGCGAGGTATTGCTGTCCAAGTACAGAACATAGTAAACACATTTAACAATAATTTTTTAATGGCCATTAACCCACAAATAACAAAAAAATATGCAGCAGGTGATTATTTGAGAGTAAAAGAATTAATTATAAACAGTTCCCGTTTCTCATTATATTTAATGCTATTGATATGTATTCCTTTATTTTTAGAGGTTAATCTTATATTAAATTGGTGGTTAGGAGAATATCCTCAACATACAGATTCTTTCCTAAGATTAATTCTTATTACCAGCATACTTTCATGTTTGGCAAATCCTATCATAACAACTGTCCATGCAACAGGAAGGATGAAAAAATTCCAACTAATAGAAAGCAGCATATTACTGACCATTGTTCCTATCGCCTATTTCTGTCTAAAGCTAGATACTTCGATACCGGAAATAGTTTTTTTTATCCATATTTGCATAGAAATAATAGCACAATGTGCACGGCTTAAAATAGTACTTCCCATGATTAATATGACAATAAAAGAGTATACTTCAGCTGTAATGAAGAAGATTATTATAGTTATTCTATTAGCCCCAATCTTACCTATCATAATATATTATAATACAGAACAAAACTTTCTAAGTTTTATTTCAATATGTATAACAAGTACTATTTCAATTTTATTTTGTATCTATACATTAGGACTTGATCAACATGAAAGAAATACAATAAAAGAAGTAATAAACAAAAAAATATATCACCGCCAAAAGAATAAATCATGAGTAATATTTCTGTTATTATTCCATTATACAACAAAGAAAAAGCTATTTCCAATACAATTCAGTCAGTTTTGAACCAAACATATACAAATTTTGAACTTATCATAATCGATGATGGTTCTACTGACAAAAGTAGTACTATTGCTAAAGAATATGTAAAAGTTGACCAACGAATTAAATATTATAGAAAAGATAATGGAGGTGTATCTTCTGCGAGAAATTTAGGAGTCCAATTATCTCAATCTCAATGGATAACGTTCTTAGATGCAGATGATGAACTTTTACCTAATAATCTAGAAGTTCTTATAAATCTTATATCTAAGTTTAATACACAAATTGCAACAGCTAATTTTTTCACGTTTAACGGTAATCAAAAAGTTCCTAAAGTGATTGATAACCATAACGAGAAGGTAATTAATAATTTTATTAAAGCTATAATAAAAAAGGAAGCCTATTTTGGAGCAGGTGCTACTATTTTTAATAAAAATATATTAGGAGAAAAGCCCTATAATGAAAATTTATGCAGATATGAGGATGCTGAGTTTGAACTAAAATTTTTTAATAAATATCCAATCGCAATATCAACAACTCCAGTAATAATTTATCATAGAGAATTTGCTGAACTAAGTAAAACCAGACACGATTTTAAAGAAAAAGACTTTATCTTCAATATGAATTTTAAGAATAAATCGTTTTGGCAAAAGATAAAAATGGGAGAATATATCCGAGAAGGAATAACAACATATAAGGAAACAAAATTATTAAAAGAAAAATATGGAATAAATTTCTATTATGGATATATTTATCAGAATCTGGTTCGCTATTATAATTTACTAAATAAAGTAAGAAACAAAATACGATAAAGTCTATTATTAATATCTTTCTTTAATGAATATACTTCACATAAATTATTCAGATCATGAGGGAGGAGCAGCCATTGCAGCTTATCGTCTTCATATTGCAATGTGTAATCACGGGATGAATTCTTCTTTACTTGTTATAGATAAAAAACGACAAGACAAACAAGTATACTCTATAACTAAGCGCCAAAAATTTTTCAATAAGATTTTCCAACGACTAACAGCTAAGTTACTAAAAGGGAAAATAAAATATGGTGCATTTTCCATTAATCTCTTTGGAGCTGATATAACCAATAATCCTTTAGTTAAAAAAGCGGACATAATATATTTGCATTGGATAAACAAAGATTTTTTATCTCTAAATGATTTACGAAAATTATTACAATTACAAAAGCCTGTAATTTTTTATATGCATGACATGTGGAGTATAACAGGAGGATGTCATCATTCTCTTAATTGTAAGAAATACGAAACACAATGCCAAAAGTGTCCTCTTCTTAGCAGCCATATAGACCTTGCAAAAATTGTCTTTAACAAAAAGTACAAGTCTATTCAAAATTACTCCCAACATATACATGTCATTTCACCCAGTAATTGGTTAGGAAATCTTGTTCAAAATAGCAATATATTCAAAAATGTGAAAATAACTATCATACACAATGTAATTAACCATGATATTTTTAAACTAGTTGACCCTGAAGCCGCTAGATCTTTTTTAAACATTCCGAATGATCCTACAAAAATAAGATTAACATTTGGAGCTGCAACAGGCGGGACAAATAATCCATATAAAGGATGGAATAACATTGTTGAATCTCTTAAGCTTCTAGATGAGAATAAATATGAGATTATAATTTTTGGTGAATCAGATGAGGAAACATTAAGCAAAACCTTTAAACAAAGAATCTATTTTTTAGGTCCTTTAACCGATGAATATACCCTATCATGTTTATACAATGCCACAGATATATTACTAGTACCTTCTATTGCAGAAAATTATCCTAATATTATACTAGAATCTCTTAGTTGTGGAACTCCCGTTGTAGCTATGAATGTTGGTGGAATTCCAGATTTAATAGATCATAAAATTAATGGCTATCTTTGTAACCCGATGGAAAATAATGGCCTTATTGAAGGTATTTATTATATTGAGCAACTATATAATGACTCAGATCGATCAAATATAAAGGAAAGTATCTACAATTCTTCATTAAAGAAATTTAGTACATCCCAAATTATAGAGCAGCATAAAAAACTTATAAAATATATATTCCACAGATAAATTAATATTTATCAATATTAGAATTACACTCTATTTTAATAAAATATAACATAAAGGTAATAAAATTGCAATACATTTGATGCTAATTTATGTGAAATATAACTTTATGTTATTTATTAGTATAATTTAAATAATTAATTGTTAACTATATTATTTGCTTTTGGCAGTTGAAAAATTGTTTTCTGCAAATAATTCTAAAATTTTAAATTTAAAAGTTATGTTAGAATGTGAATTGTTATCAGAAATAAGAGCAAAGTCTTCTTTATTCATATTTTCTTTTAAAAGTTCTTTTGATTCATCTGGAACTACTCCAGATGTTACATCTATAAAACAAAGTGGAGGAAACATTACACACCACCAATTTTTGCCTTCTGCTTTGCCGATTTTTACGCGTAATGCATCATAAATTCCTGCAGGAAGTGATATGTCACCATATGTTTTAGTCGGAAATTCAAAATTTCCAATTTCTACTTTTACTGGATAGTTGTAATTGTTATTAGAAATTGTTTTTTCTGCAATTTCTTGAAAATCAGTTAGATGATTTTGGGCTATCAAAATTGCTTCTTCTTTAGAAGTGGTATTGCTACAGATTGTGTTCATATAATTAAGTAAATTATCTCGTACTTTATATTTTAAAGATTGATCTTCTGCAGAATCACTGTTTGCTATTACGTGTAATCTAAATACGCTAGCGGCTATTTCTGATGACGTTGTTTTAGCATATGAAATTGCACATATTCCGGTGTATAAAAATAATAGTATTGATAAAATTAATATCATTTTAAATTTTTCTTTAATTAAAAATTTTTTCATGAGTTACCTCCATTAAACTTTTTTTGAAAATTATTCTTTGAATTTATTATTTACAATTTTGAGAATTTTATACAATTATTTTTTAGATGGTTAATATTTGAAAAATATTTTTTTGTAATATTTTTGTAATTTTTGACTTTATATAAATTAATATAGCTATTGGTGTTGTAAGAAAATATGTAAATAGTCGAAAAATTCAAAAAGGAGAAAAAAAGAAGAATATGGCGAAAAACAGTGTCGAAAAAAGTAGATGAATTTTCTTTGAAATATTATTGACATATAAAAAAATAAATGGTAAAATCTGGAAGTAGAAAAAATAGAACTTCAAAAGAAAAGGCTTTCAAAATCTGAAAGGATGGTAAATTTATGATAAGTCAATTTGAAAATACAAATGGGGAATTAAAAAAACATGAAAGGTTATGTTCATTTTATGCAAGTGATTATCACTTCGAAATGATAATTTTGCCTTATATAAAAAAAGAGATAAATAAAAACCATAATGTAATTATTTTAACAGAAAATGATTTGAAAGATACAGTTCAAAAGGTTTTAAAAAATGTTAATTTGTGTGAAAATGATAAAAATAAAATTTTTGCGCTTGATTGGTGTGTAAATGATTTGCGTAAATTGGATATTATAAGAAAAAATATTTCTGAAAACACAGAAACTACAGTCTTTATTAAAGGTGGAAAAAATTATATAAGAAAAATGAATTCTTATATTCAAGAAAATGCTGATTCTGAAAAAATAAAACCTATTGATTGTTATTATATAGATGATGTTCAAGATGATATTAGTAATATAATCGGTGATTATAGCGGAGTTATTAATACTATCGGAAAGATTAAAATTGATTAATAAAATATAGAAAAACTGTTATGTATTTAGCAATAGTGCATGGCAGTTTTTATATTGTACGGAAGTTTTCTAAAACAAAAAGAAAATCTAAAAAAAAGAGTATATTACTTTACAATTTTTCATTTTTTTGTTATATTGTAGGTATAATTTAACAAACGTAAAAGAGAGGAAGATATTAATGGACAAAAATTTAGGAGAAATAAAAGCCTTACTAAAGAAATATAATCAAGAACAATTATTAAATGGTTATGAAAATTTAGATGAACATAAGAAAAAAGAATTATTAAATCAAATAAAAAATATAGATTTTGAGCTAATGAACTCTTTATACTTGACTACCAAGCAGGAAATAAAGCATAATAGTGATGAAATAACTCCAATGGAATATATGGACAAATATAAGTTATATGATGACTATAAATATTATGAAAATATAGGGAAAAAGGCAATTAAGGATGGAAAATTAGCGGCTGTAACAATGGCAGGAGGACAAGGAACAAGATTAGGACATAATGGACCAAAAGGAACATTCAAATTAGATGTATATGGAAAAGGAAAGTATTTATTTGAAATACTTGTTGACAATTTAAAAGAAGCAAATCAAAAATATGGAATAACAATAAATTGGTATATAATGACAAGTAAAGAAAATAATTCAGCAACAGTTGAATTTCTTGAAAAAAATAATTATTTTGGATATGACAAAAATTTTGTTAAAATATTTACTCAAAGTGAAATGCCATTAATAGATACAGAAGGAAAATTATTAATGGGAAAAGACTATAAAATACGTGAAGCATCTGATGGAAATGGTGGAACATATTCTTCATTAAGAAGAAGCGGATGTTTAGCAGATATGAAAGAAAAAGGTATAAAGTGGGTATTTATAGGATCTGTTGATAATGCTTTATTAAAAATGGTAGATGTAACATTATTAGGAATGGCAATAGATCAAGGTGTACAAATTGCTTCAAAATCAGTAGTAAAAGCAAATCCACATGAAAGAGTTGGAGTATTTTGCAAAATGAATGGACACCCAAAAGTAATAGAATATTCAGAATTACCAGAAAAAATGGCAGAAGAAATAGATGAAAATGGAGAATTAAGATATGGTGAATCACATATTATGTGTAATCTATTTACAATAGAAGCAATAGAGAAAATAAGTAAAGAACCATTAATATACCATAGTGCATTCAAGAAAAATTCATATATAGATGAAAATGGAAAAGAAATTGTACCAGATTCACCAAATTCATATAAATTTGAAGCATTTATCTTTGATAGTTTTGAATTATTTGATGATATAGCAATTTTAAGAGGAAAAAGAGAGGATGATTTTGCACCAGTAAAAAATAAAGAAGGTGTTGATAGTCCAAAAACTGCAAAAGAATTATATGAAAAATATTGGGAAAGACAAAGTTGGCAATAGGAAGAACCTATGCCAACTTTATTTTTTTACTTATAGTTTTCAGGATTTAAACCTAATAATTCAGGATGAACAAAAATACCATCTTTTCTAATTAATGTATTATCAAAGTAGATTGATCCTCCACCAAACTCTTTAGTCTGAATACATACAAGATCCCAGTGTATAGAAGATGTATTACCATTAGGTGCGGTTTCATAACAATTTCCAGGTGTTAAATGAAAAGAACCACTGATTTTTTCATCAAATAATGTATCTTTCATTGGAAGTGTTACAAAAGGATTTACACCCAGTGAAAATTCTCCAATATATCTGGCACCATCATCTATATTTAAGATTTTGTTAAGTGATTCAGTATTATTAGATGTAGCCTTTACAATTTTACCATCTTTGAATTCAAAATGGATATTTTCAAATGTAAAGCCATCATAAACACTTGGGGTATTATAAGTAACAAAACCATTAATGGAATTTTTGATTGGAGCAGTATATACTTCTCCATCTGGAATATTTCTTAATCCAAAACATGGAACTACATTAATATCTTTTATAGAAAAAATTAAATCTGTTCCAGGTCCAATGATATGCACTTTATCAGTACTTTTCATAAGATTTACCAGTGGTTCCATTGCTTTGGATAATTTTGGATAATCCATAGTACATACATTAAAGTAAAAATCTTCAAATGCAGTAGTACTCATATTTGCAGACTGTGCAAAGCTAGGATTAGGATACCTTAAAATAACCCATTTAGTATTGTTTACTCTTTCCTGAAAATGAACTGGTGTATCATACAATTTGCGGAATAATTTCATATTATCGGATGGAACATCAGATAAATCCGCAGAATTTTCACTAGAGCTGATACCAATATAACAGTCCATTTGTTTCATCTCACTTAAAGCTGAATTGCTCATAAGTTTAATCTGTTCCTCATTGCAATTCATTAAAATTTCACGAAGAAATTTATTATTGACGCAATGAAGGAATGGAAATCCACCTTCTTCGTAAATAGTACGAATAAGTTGTTGGATAAGATCATCAGCACCACTTCCTTTATAATCAACATATACCTTTTCACCAGGTTTTAGTCGAATAGAGTGTTTTACTAATGTGTTTGAGAGTTTAATAATCCGTGAATCCATAATTGTTACCTCCTAAAGTTTTAGAAAATTAATAGTTACAAATTATGTACACCATTATATTACAAATAAATATAAAAGTCAAATTTAAAAATAAAAAAACGCCCATAAGGACGTTTTTATTATACTACATTTGTTGATTTCCAGGTATAAAGTAATCAACAACACCATAGATTAAAGCACCTATTATAGCAGCAATCCAAGAAATAGAGTAACCTGCTACAAAGAATTGAGTAACATATAGAATAATAGCAGCTAAAGCAAATCCTACAAAACCTTTACCAAAAGGACTCGCATGTAAACCAGTAAATTTAGTAACTAAATAATCTATTACTGTTAAAACAACAGCAGCTATAATTAAAGTCCAAATATTATTAATTGAAAAACCAGGTGTAAAAAATGCAGTAATACCTAGAACAACAGCAGCAGCAATTAATCTACCAACTATTTGCCATACTGTGGAAGTACCATTTTCACTTCTTGTTTGTGAGTTTGACATATAGAAAACCTCCTTAAATTTTTAAAAACTTATGCAAATTAAATTTGCTTTTTCAAGGCTCTAATTTTATTATTCGCGAAATTTTAAATAATATTCAAAAATGTAAGTATAAAAAAGTTAAATATTGTAAAAAATAAAATAAAAATCATATTTTGAATTAAAAAAGTGTTTGAGGTGAAAAAATGTTAATTACTTTTTTTAGATCAATTTTGATTTACATATTTGTATTAATTGTAATGAGACTAATGGGAAAAAGAGAAATAGGACAATTACAACCATTTGAACTTGCAATAGCAATAATGATTGCAGACTTAGCATCAATTCCAATGACTGATTCAGGAATACCGATAACTAATGGAATTATATCAATTTTAGGATTATTACTTATGCATCTAGTTATATCATTTCTTAATGTAAAAAGTATAAAAGCAAGAGAAATTATATGTGGAAAACCAACAATATTAATATACAGAGGAAAAATAGATGAAAAAGCTTTAAAAAAAGAAAGATTTACAATTAATGAATTAGAAGAAAGATTGAGAGGAAACAACATATATAATCTAGGGGATGTAGAATATGCAATTTTAGAAACCAGCGGACAAGTTACAGTTATACAAAAACCAGAAAAAAGAAATACCATACCAGAAGATTTTAACATAATACCTGATTATGAGGGAATTCCTTATGATTTAGTAGTTGATGGAAAAATAATGGAGAAAAATTTACAAGCTATCGGAAAGAATTATCAATGGTTAAAAAAACAAGTAGAAAAATTTAATATGAAGCCAGAAGAAGCTTTAATTGTTACTTATGATGCAAAAGGACAAATTTTCTGTCAAAAGAAAGAATTATAAATTTAAAGTGGAGGTTATAATGACAAAAGAGTTATGGATTTGTATTGTTATTGTGATTTTGATATGTGTTGGTGATTTTTTTACACAGAAATATACAAAATTGTGTATAAATGAAGCTGATAGCGAACTTAGAGAGTTAAGAAGAGAACTGATGCAAGAAAATGTTGATGCTGAAAAAACTAAAACAGTGATGAATGAATTACAAGAAAAGTGGGGAAAAAGGCATCCAAAATTATCATATTATATAGAACATGATGAAATAGAAAAAGTGGAAACAGAACTTGCTGGAATAAATGGTTATATTGAAATAGAAGAATATAAAGAAGCGGTTGTAGAAATAGATAAAAATATATACATTTTAGAACATATTAAAAATAAGAATTTATTCAATTTAGAAAATATTTTTTAAAATAAAAAAAGGTCTTAAAACAAATTAAATTTAAGACCTTTTTATTTTTATATTATTTTTCACTAATTTCAGCATATTTTTTAAGTTTTTCATGAACAAGATAATTAACAGTACCAGCAGGGAAATTTCCATTTTTATCTTTCTTACCAGCAGGAACACCAGTTAAAACTTCAATTCCTTCTTCAATAGTTGATATAGAGTAAATATGGAATAAACCATTTTTTACACTTTCTACAATTTCATCTGATAATTGTAAATTATCAACATTTTGAACTGGTATCATAACACCATGAGAACCATCTAATCCACGCATTTTACAAATTTGGAAATAACCTTCGATTTTCTCATTAACACCACCAATAGGTTGTATTTGACCTTTTTGGTTTACTGAACCTGTAACAGCTATTGCTTGATTAATAGGTATTCCAGAAAGACTTGAAAGTAATCCATAAAGTTCGGTACTTGAAGCACTATCACCATCAACACCATTATATAATTGTTCGAAACAAATACTAGCTGTTAAAGAAAGTGGAATATCTTGTGCAAACATTTCTCCTAAATAACCTGTTAAAATTAATACACCCTTAGAATGTGAAGAACCAGAAAGTTCAACTTCTCTTTCAACATTTACAATTCCATTTTTCCCAGTATAAGTATTAACTGTAATTTTTGCAGGTTTTCCAAAAGAATAATCACCAATAGTCATAACTGTAAGACCATTTAAAGTACCAACTTCATAACCAGAAGTAGTAATTAAAAGTGAATTATCTTTTATCATTTCTACATATTTAGAATCGAATTTTTTAACTCTATCAATTCTTTCACTTAAAGCTTTATCAACAAAATCAGCAGTTACTATTTTAGACTTAGAAATTTTTGCCCAAGTAGCAGCTTCACCAACAATTTGAATCAAATCATCAAATCTAGTTGAAAGTTTTTTATGACTTCCAGCAAGTTTTGAAGAATACTCAACTAATCTTGCCATTGCAGTTTTGTCTAAAGGTGGTAACTCTTCATGTTCACAGAAACCATGTACAATAGATGCAAGTTTATTAACATTCTCTTTAGTAATAGGTGCATCATCTTCAAACTCAACTTTGACTTTGAAAAGTTTTTTAAAATCAGAATCCATAGCAAGTAGAGTTTGATAAATGCTATTATTTCCAATTAAAAGAACTTTTAAATCTAAAGGAATAGGTTCAGGTTTTAAAGAAACCATAACCATAGAAGAACGTTGGTCAACAGCATTTTCTATACTAATTTCTTTAACTCTTAAAGCTTTTTTTAAAGTTTCATAACACAAACTATTTTGTAACAAATCTTTAGCTTGGAAAATTATATAACCACCATTAGCTTTTTGTAAAAGTCCTGGTTTTAACATAGTATGGTCTGTTTTTAAAGCTCCATAATAATTCTCATATTCAAGTGAACCAAAAATATTATGATAAGAATAGTTTGAATCCATAATAACAGGTGCACCATCTAAATTAGAATTATCAACAAATAAATTAACTCTATAATTTAAACAAGGGTCTTGTTTTTGGGCGGATGGATGAACTGGTTGTTGAGGTTTATTTTTATCATTGTCTTCTTCTAAAAAGTAAGATACATTTTTTAGAACATCTTGTTTAACATTATTTAAGAATGTATTTATTTTTTTATTTCTTTTAAACTTTGATTTTAAATAATTAATATGAACATTAACTGTTAATAAAGCAATATTTGATTGCCATTCAGAAATTCTTTTATCAGATTGTCTTTCAATAACTTTTATTTGTTCAATAACATCCATTATTTGATTTTGAACAATAACAGATTTTTCTTCATATTGTTGTTTTAAAACATCATCTAATTTATCAAATTCTTCTTCATCAATAGCTTTTCCATCAACGATAGGCATCATATAAATACCATTTTGTGCAGATTTAACTTGAAAATCATATTTAGAAGCTTCTTCATTTAATTTATCCAAAAGAGCAGAACGTTTTTCTTCAAATTCTTGTTTTATTAATGTTTTCTCTTTTTCAAAATCATCAGCATTGAATGTTTTTTTGATGTCTTTTTTTATTTCTAATATAAAACCATCCATTGCTTCTTTAAATTCTTTACCTTGGCCAGCTGGAAGTGAAACTGCAATTGGCTCATTTGGATTATCAAAATTATAAATATAACACCAATCGCAAGGAGTTTTTTGTTTTTTAGAAATTTTATTTAAATAATTTTTAGTGTACATTGTCTTTCCAACTCCACTAGGTCCTTCAAGATAAATATTGTAACCTTT
>ENA-OOZA01001411-OOZA01001411.1-human-gut-metagenome-genome-assembly--contig:-NODE-1411-length-12335-cov-1.693811_pt1 | contig 12335 bp, 9 predicted proteins | sample MGYA00241703_ERZ501378 | MGnify/ENA primary metagenome ERZ501378 (study PRJEB25962, sample SAMEA2042916) | human gut metagenome | biome: human gut; feature: human-associated habitat; material: faeces...
CCCGTTTGAGATTGCATGCTATCTAGCAAGGTCAAGCCGCCGAAAACTTTTCCAACTAAATCTTTTTCTTCAGCTGAAAGTTTACGCCAGTCATCAAGGTCATTTGAAAGGGGAATTCGAGTATCTAACCAAAATTGTTCAGTTAATTTTTCCCAGGTAGATTTATCAATCGCATCTTCGATTTCATTCCAGTTAATGGCTTTATAGTAAGTTTCCATTAGAAACCTCTTTCTTTATTGATATCATTTCTATTTTATCATAATTAAAAATCATGATATAGTTTTTTGAGTTTATCTATTAAAAAAGTCGGCGAACCGACCCATTTTATGCTTTTTATAAATAAGAGTAGTGAAGTTGTTAGCCTCAAATCACTATCTTAGATGACACAGCTTTCACACTGGTTAGAGCCAACTTCTTCGCCGTCATCTGTGTAAGTACGGATGTAGTAGATTGACTTGATTCCTTTGTTAAAGGCGTAGTTACGAAGGATAGAAAGATCGCGAGTTGTTAGTTTATTTTCTGTTTTCCATTCGTAAATTTCTTTAGGCAACTCACTACGCAAGAATAGGGTTAATGACAAACCTTGATCAACGTGTTCAGTCGCAGCGGCATAAACGTCGATAACTTTACGCATGTCCATGTCGTAGGCTGAAGTGTAGAAAGGAATAGTGTCTGTTGAAAGACCGTTGGCTGGATAGTAAATTTTTCCGATTTTCTTCTCTTGACGTTCTTCAATACGTTGTGTGATTGGATGAATAGAAGCAGAACAGTCGTTAATGTAAGAGATTGAGCCATTTGGCGCAACAGCCAAACGGTTTTGATGGTAGAGACCATCTTTTTTAACGAGTTCACGTAGTTCCTCCCAATCCTTGGCTTGTGGGATGAAGTGGCCTTCGAAAAGTTCTTTAACACGGTCAGATTTAGGAACGTATTGCCCTGTAACGTATTTATCAAAGTAAGAACCGTCAGCATATTTTGAATTCTCAAAGCCGACAAAGGTTTCTTGACGTTCACGGGCAATATTGTTAGATTCAACTAAAGTCCAGTAGTTCATAAGCATGAAGTAGATATTAGTGAATTCAATAGATTCTGGGCTACCATACTCGATATGGTGTTTAGCAAGGTAAGAGTGAAGCCCCATAGCTCCTAAACCAAAGGTATGAGCTTGTTGGTTCCCATTTTTGATTGATGGAACGGCATCGATACTTGAGCTGTCTGTAACAAAGGTAAGCGCACGTGTCATAGTCTTAATGGAACGACCAAAGTCAGGTGAAGTCATCATGTTCAGGATATTAGTAGATCCAAGGTTACATGAGATATCTGTACCGAGTTTAACAAATTCTTGAGAATCGTTAAGTTCACTTGGTGTTTGAACTTGGAGAATCTCAGAACAGAGGTTGGACATAACAATTTTACCATCAATTGGGTTATGTCTGTTAGCTGTATCAATGTTGATGATATATGGGTAACCAGATTCTTGTTGGAGTTTAGAAATTTCAGTTTCTAACTCACGCGCATTAATCTTAGTTTTGGTGATATTAGGATTGGCAACCAATTCATCATACATAGCTGTAATATCAATGTAGTTATATGGTTTACCGTATTCTTTTTCGATAGAGTAGGGGCTGAAGAGATACATATCTTCATTATTACGTGCTAACTCGTAGAATTTATCTGGTACTGTAACACCTAGTGACAATGTCTTAACACGTACCTTTTCATCAGCGTTCTCTTTCTTAGTTGAAAGGAAGGCAAGGATATCTGGGTGGAAAACATCCAGATAAACAACACCAGCACCTTGACGTTGACCAAGTTGATTTGAGTAAGAGAAGCTGTCTTCAAAAAGCTTCATAACTGGGACAACTCCAGAAGCAGCACCAGCATATCCCTTGATAGGAGCACCAGCTTCACGTAGGTTAGATAGGCTAATACCAACCCCTCCACCAATACGTGATAATTGGAGAGCTGAGTTAATAGAACGACCGATGGAATTCATATCGTCCGTTACTTGGATAAGGAAACATGAAACGAGTTCTCCACGACGACTACGTCCAGCATTTAAAAATGAAGGAGTAGCAGGTTGATAACGTTGGTGAATCATTTCGTTAGCAAGGTCACTAGCCAGGTTTTCATCACCATCAGCGAAGTAAAGAGCATTAAAAAGAACACGATCTTCAAAACTTTCAAGGTATGTCTCGCCATCGTTTGTTTTGAGAGCATATTGTTGGTAGAACTTGTAGGCTGCCATGAAAGATTGAAAGCGGAATTTTTGAGCATGAATTTCTGCAGACAATTTTTCGATGAAAGCAGGTTCATATTTACCGATGAATTCAGACTCAATATAGTCGTTTTCAATCAAATAATTAATTTTATCTGTGATGCTGTTGAATGCCATTGAATTTGGCTTAACATTTTCAAGGAAAAAGGCACGAAGCGCTTCTTTATCCTTATGCAAAGGAATCTGACCGTTTACAGGACGGTTAATTTCGTTGTTGAGGCGGAAGTAAGAAACATCGCCAAGATTTTTTAAAGACATAATACAGATACCAGGCCTAGTTTAAAGGTTAAAGTTAACATATTAAACTAAGCAAACAAGTTCCTTTCTATATAAAAACTTGATAATTAAAGGATTTCTTTAAGTTTAGCCGGTTGAAAACCTGAAAAGACGATATCGCCTGCTTCAATCACTGGAGCAGCAGTAAAGCCTAGGCTTTTGACGTAATCAATTTTTTCTGGTTGTTCATCGATATTGATTTCTTCGAAATCAGCACCTTCCTTTTCCAAAAATTTTTTTGTCATTTTGCATTGCATACAGTTGTTTTTTGAAAACAATGTAATCTTTGCCATTGCAAATACTCCTTTTTTTAAAGATTTTAAGTGACTAGGTGTCATTTTTCGACTTTAATAGAATACCCAAAATATTGGGAAAAATCAAGCTAAATATTTTAAAGAATACAATATTTTGTGTTTAGTATTGAAACACAACCCTATATCTTGTGTTTTGAAGGCTTTTTAAGTTTTCTTAAATTAAATAGAATTTATTTATGGAAATGGCTAAAATTCCAACAACTGACTGAAGATGTAATAAAACATCACACAAGAATGCCAATTTTATTTGTTTTTTTTAAAAAAACAGTGTAGAATAGAGGAAATTTTTTAACTAATGGAGGTTCAAGTATGCAAGAATACTGTTCAAATCTAACTGTAAATGGTAAGATATTCTCTTTTTATGATCTCGAAAAAGCAGCAAAATCCTATGATGTTAAGGTCGAAGAACTACCTTATAGCATTCGAATACTACTTGAAAGTCTCCTCCGAAAAAAAGATGGCATTGATGTTAAGGAATCTCACATTTCTGATCTGATAAAATTTCCGAATTTTCCAACAATTTCTGAGATACCATTTAAACCAAGTCGCGTCATTTTACAAGATTTCACAGGGGTTCCTGTTGTCGTTGACTTGGCCTCAATGCGGGATGCTATAGTGGCTAATGGTGGTAAAGCAGAACTTATTAATCCAGAGATTCCAGTAGATTTAGTCATTGACCACTCTGTTCAAGTCGATTCATATGGATGTGATACAGCGCTTGAAGATAATATCAATCTAGAATTTAAACGTAACAATGAGCGCTACGAATTTCTTAAATGGGCCGAACAATCTTTTGAAAATTACCGTGCGGTTCCACCAGCTACAGGTATTATCCATCAGGTTAATATTGAATTTCTAAGTGATGTCATTATTGAAAAAGATGGGCTACTATATCCCGACTCTATGTTTGGTACAGATAGTCACACAACGATGATTAATGGTATTGGTGTTCTGGGCTGGGGTGTCGGCGGAATTGAAGCTGAAGCAGCTATGCTAGGTGAAGCTTCCTATTTCCCAATTCCAGAGGTTATTGGTGTACATTTAACAGGTGAACTTCCTAAAATTGCTACGGCAACAGACTTGGCTCTCAAGATTACTCAAGTACTTCGTTCTGAAAATGTTGTTGGTAAATTTGTAGAGTATTTTGGTTCTGGCTTAAAGAGCCTATCTCTAGCTGATCGTGCTACAATCGCTAATATGGCACCAGAGTATGGGGCAACTTGTGGTTATTTTCCTATTGATGACGAAACTCTTAACTACATGCGTTTAACTAATCGTGATGAGGAACATATCCAGGTCACTGAAGCCTACACAAAAGCCAATCATCTGTTTTATGACCCAAGTAAAGAAGCCAAGTATACTAAGGTTGTTGAAATTGATTTGTCAACCATTAAACCTTCTATCTCGGGTCCCAAACGTCCACAGGATTTGATTCTCTTGTCCGATGCTAAGCAAGAATTTCAGGATGCAGTGGTACGAGAAGCAGGTGTGCGTGGCTTTGGATTGGACAAGAAGGAGTTAGAAAAAACGGCAAAAGTTGATTTTGAGGATCATTCAGAAACAATTCAAACGGGGCATGTGGCCATTGCAGCGATCACATCATGTACCAATACCTCAAATCCTTACGTTCTTATGGCGGCTGGTCTTTTAGCTAAAAAAGCAGTTGAGAAAGGGTTAAAGGTATCTCCAACGGTGAAGACATCTTTGGCACCAGGTTCTAAAGTTGTTACTGGTTATCTTAAAGCTTCAGGCTTGCAAAGCTACTTAGACAAGCTTGGCTTCAATTTGGTAGGTTACGGTTGTACGACGTGTATTGGTAACTCGGGAGATCTACGTCCTGAGGTAGCTAAAGCTATTGTAGACACGGACTTACTAGCGAGTGCCGTTCTGTCAGGAAATCGTAACTTTGAAGGGCGTATTAATCCTCTCGTAAAAGCAAATTTCTTAGCTAGCCCACCATTGGTTGTTGCCTACGCTTTGGCTGGTAACATTAATATTGATTTGACAAAGGAGCCTTTAGGTTTTGACGACAATGGGCGAGCCGTCTATCTAGAAGATATTATGCCATCACGTGATGAAATTGAAGCTTATGTTGATAAATACGTAACCCGTCAACTTTTCCGAGACGAATACGCTAGTGTCTTCTCAGACAGTGAGAAGTGGAATGCCATTACTACTGAAAAGAGCCAAAATTATAAATGGAATGAGAAGTCTACCTATATTCAAAATCCACCTTACTTTGATGCTTTAGGAGATGATTTGACCATTAAACCATTGAATAATTTGAAGGTATTGGCTAAATTTGGAGATACGGTTACAACAGACCATATTTCTCCAGCTGGTAATATTGCTAGAAACAGTCCAGCAGCACGCTATTTGTCTGAAAATGGTGTAGATTATCAAGAATTTAATTCTTATGGTAGTCGTCGTGGAAACCATGAAGTCATGATGCGAGGAACTTTTGCTAATATTCGTATCAAAAATGAGTTGGTAGAAGGAAAAATTGGTGGATATACTAAATATGAAGGTGACATTCTACCCATATACGATGCTGCTATGAAATATAAAGAAGCTAATCGAGATACACTTGTAATTGCTGGTAAGGATTATGGTATGGGCTCAAGTCGTGACTGGGCAGCTAAAGGGGCAAATCTCCTTGGTGTGAAAGTAGTACTTGCTGAGAGTTTTGAGCGTATTCACCGTTCAAATCTAGTCATGATGGGAATTTTGCCGGTACAATTTATGGAAGGAGAAAATGCTGAAACTCTTGGATTGACAGGACATGAGATTTTTAGCTTTGATCTTTCAGAAAATCCAGGTGTTCATGATGTTATTACTGTTACAGCTTCAACACCTGAACAAACCAAAACTTTCAAAGTACTGGTTCGTTTTGATGCAGATGCTGATATTCGCTACTATAAAAATGGTGGTATCTTGCCAATGGTTGTAAGAAAAAAATTGAAGGGAGCCTAAAATGACAACAGTTGAAATTGATGGACTTAAGGATATGATTGCCTGTAATACTAGGATTTCATCTATTATTGATGACCATTTATCCTATGCAGGATATGATATTTCCGAGTTTATGAATAATAAGGCGTCTTTTGAGGAAGTAATTTATCTGCTGTGGAATGGTCATCTTCCAACGCAAATGGAACTCAAGTATTTTGAGGCCGAATTACGTAAGAACTATGATATTTCAGATGCTGTAGAACAATGTATTCTTATCCAATCTCGCCCCCATTTACACCCGATGAGTGTTCTTCGTTCAACAGTTTCCCTACTTGGTGTATATAATGTGGATGCTGAGGAAAGATCCATGGAAGCTGTTTATCAGCAAAGCATCGAATTAATGGCTAAATTGCCAACTATCATTACGACTTTTGCACGTTTACGTACTGGTAAAATGCCTCTTAAACCACGGAAGGATTTAGGATTTGCAGCGAATTTTCTTTACATGTTGAATGGTGTTGAACCTTCTGAAATTGAAATCGAAGCTATGAATAAGACTTTAATCCTTCATGCTGACCATGAATTGAATGCCTCAACATTTGCTACGCGAGTTTGTGCTTCAACCCTAACAGATATTTATTCTTGTGTCACGACAGCTATTGGTGCCCTGAAAGGTCCACTTCATGGTGGGGCTAATGAACGTGTCTTTGATATGCTAAAAGAAGTTCGTGAATCTGGTGATGTCAATGCATACTTGCAGGAAAAACTTGATTCTAAAGAAAAAATCATGGGATTTGGGCACCGTGTTTACAAGAAGAAAGATCCTCGTGAGATTTTCTTAAGGGATATGGCCAAGAAGTTGACAGAGGGTACAGAGAATGAAGAATTCTTTAATAAGTCTCAAGAAATTGAAGAGTTCATGAGAGATAAGAAAGGATTGATTCCTAATGTGGACTTCTATTCAGCCACTGTATATCATACTCTAGGAATTGACAGCGATATCTTTACACTCATCTTTGCTATGAGTCGAGTTGCCGGTTGGATTGCACATATTCACGAGCAACAAAAAAATAACAAATTGATTCGTCCACGTTCACAGTATATTGGACAAGAAAATATGACTTATATTGCTTTAGAAAAACGCTAGGGAGGAAAAAATATATGGCAGAAAGAATCCTTATGACTAATGGCAAGCTCAAAGTTACTGATAATCCGATTATTCCTTTCATTGAAGGAGATGGTGTTGGACGTGATATTTGGAAGAATGCTCAAGCAATTTTTGATAAAGCGGTAGAAGTATCCTATGGAGGACAGCGTCGTATTGAGTGGCAAGAGCTTTTGGCAGGTAAAAAGGCTTTTGATAAAACAGGTGAGTGGTTGCCGCAAGAAACTTTAGAGGCTATTCGAGAAAGCCTGGTAGCTATTAAGGGGCCACTTGAAACACCTGTCGGAGGAGGAATTCGTTCTTTAAATGTAGCTTTACGTCAAGAACTTGATCTCTACGCTTGTGTTCGACCGGTTCGGTATTTCGAAGGAGTAGCAAGTCCGCTTAAGGAACCAGAAAAAACAGACATTACTATTTTTCGTGAGAATACTGAGGATATTTATGCAGGAATTGAATGGGAAGCAGGAACGGTAGATGTAGAGCGCGTTATCGCTTTTTTTCAAACAGAAATGAATGTCGATAAAATTCGCTTTCCCAAGTCAAGTAGTATTGGAATTAAGCCTATTTCAATAGAAGGAAGTAAACGATTGATTCGTTCAGCTATTGACTATGCTCTTAAGAACAATCTAAAGAAAGTGACATTGGTGCATAAAGGGAATATTCAAAAATTCACAGAAGGTGGCTTTCGTAAATGGGGCTATGAAGTGGCTGAGGAAGAATATAAGGAAGAAATGCTTGCTGGCCGTCTAGAAGTTAATGATATAATCGCTGATAATTTTCTACAACAGATTCTTTTGAATCCCGAAAAATTTGATGTTGTTGCATTAACCAACTTGAATGGCGATTATGCAAGTGATGCTCTAGCTGCCCAGGTTGGTGGTATCGGAATCTCCCCTGGAGCTAATATTAACTATCAGACAGGCCATGCTATCTTTGAAGCTACTCATGGAACGGCTCCAGATATTGCGGATCAAGATAGGGCTAATCCTTGCTCTATTCTCTTATCTGGCTGTATGCTTTTAGAATATATCGGTTGGTCTGAAGCAGCTGAACTCATTATAAGTGCTATTGAAAAAAACTTTAAATCAGGGATTTTTACAGCTGACCTAGCCTTTGGAAAACGAGCCTATTCAACCAGTGGTTTCAGCAATCAAATTCTCTCAATTATATGATTGTTTTTGAACAAAAATGAAAATTAATGATTGAAAACAATATGAAAGAAGTTTTCTGAAAATATTGTGAATAGATAAAGAATGGTGTTTGATTATGGTTTGAAAAATGAAAATTGGAAATAAAATGAGAGATTAGCTTATGAAAAACTTTTATAAAGTGCGTCTTAACCTTGATAATATCAAACAGCTATGTTATAATACTAAATTGTAAGGGTTATCATTGATAACTCAAATATTCCAAATTAAGAAGGAGAGTTCATTATGGCTTCTAAAGATTTCCACATTGTTGCAGAAACTGGTATTCATGCACGACCAGCTACTTTGCTTGTTCAAACAGCAAGTAAATTTGCTTCAGATATCACTCTTGAATACAAAGGTAAAGCAGTTAACCTTAAATCTATCATGGGTGTTATGAGTCTTGGTGTTGGTCAAGGTGCTGACGTAACTATTTCTGCAGAAGGTCCTGACGCTGATGATGCAATTGCAGCAATCGCAGAAACAATGACAAAAGAAGGATTGGCATAAAAATATGACAAAAATGCTTAAAGGAATCGCGGCATCTGATGGTGTTGCTGTTGCTAAGGCATATCTACTTGTTCAACCAGACTTGTCATTTGAAACTGTTACAGTTGAAGATATAAGTGCAGAAGAGGCTCGTCTAGATGCTAGCGGCATCGCAAGACGAGCTTTCTGTTATCCGTGAAAAAGCAGTTGAAAGCCTTGGTGAAGAAGCAGCAGCCGTTTTTGATGCTCATTTGATGGTTCTTGCTGATCCAGAAATGACTGGTCAAATCAAAGAAACTATCCGTGCTAAACAAGTTAATGCCGAAGCTGCTTTGACGGAAGTAACTAACATGTTTATCGCGATCTTTGAAGGTATGGATGATAACCCGTACATGCAAGAACGTGCAGCGGATATTCGTGACGTTACTAAACGTGTGCTTGCAAACTTGCTTGGTAAGAAATTGCCAAACCCAGCAACAATCGATGAAGAATCAATCATTGTTGCTCATGACTTGACTCCATCTGATACAGCTCAGTTGAATAAAAAATTTGTAAAAGCTTTTGTTACTGATATCGGTGGACGTACTAGTCACTCTGCAATTATGGCTCGTACACTTGAAATCGCAGCAGTCCTTGGAATAAACAACATAACTGAACTTGTTAAAGATGGTGACATTTTAGCGGTTTCAGGTATTACCGGTGAAGTTGTTATTAATCCAACTGAGGAACAAATTGCTGAGTTTAAAGCAGCTGGTGAAGCTTACGCCAAACAAAAGGCAGAATGGGCTCAACTTAAAGATGCTCCAACAGTTACTGCTGATGGAAAACACTTCGAGTTAGCAGCAAATATCGGTACACCTAAAGACGTTGAAGGTGTTAACGATAATGGTGCAGAAGCAGTTGGTCTTTATCGTACAGAATTCTTGTATATGGATTCTCAAGATTTCCCAACCGAAGAAGACCAATATGAAGCATACAAAGCAGTTCTAGAAGGTATGAATGGTAAACCTGTTGTTGTTCGTACAATGGATGTCGGTGGGGATAAAGGACTTCCTTACTTTGACCTTCCTAAAGAAATGAATCCATTCTTGGGTTACCGTGCATTACGTATTTCTATCTCTGAAACTGGTAACCAAATGTTCCGTACTCAATTACGTGCCTTGCTTCGTGCATCTGTTCACGGTAAATTGCGTATCATGTTCCCAATGGTTGCTTTGTTGACTGAGTTCCGTACTGCTAAAGGTATTCTTGAAGAAGAAAAAGCTAAATTGGTTGCTGAAGGTGTTGCCGTTGCAGACGACATCGAAGTAGGTATCATGATTGAAATCCCAGCTGCAGCAATGCTTGCTGACCAATTTGCTAAAGAAGTTGATTTCTTCTCAATTGGTACAAACGACCTTATCCAATACACAATGGCTGCTGACCGTATGAATGAACAAGTTTCATACCTTTACCAACCATATAACCCATCAATCCTTCGCTTGATTAACAACGTTATTAAGGCAGCTCACGCTGAAGGTAAATGGGCTGGTATGTGTGGTGAAATGGCCGGTGATCAAACTGCTGTTCCACTCCTTGTCGGAATGGGCTTGGATGAGTTCTCAATGTCAGCTACATCAATACTTCGCACACGTAGCTTAATGAAGAAACTTGACACAGCTAAAATGGAAGAATACGCTAACCGTGCACTTACTGAATGTTCAACAATGGAAGAAGTTCTTGAACTTTCAAAAAAATATGTTAACGTAGATTAATCAAAAAAAGTGGAGGCTTGAGCTTTCACTTTTTTATATCTAAGCAGAGAGAAGAGATTTAACTCGTCCTTTGGTTAGGAGTAAAATACGTCTAACCTTGGTTAATAATTTTTAGTATTTTTTTGTCAAAATTTTCTGAATACTACTCATTTAAATGTTGGAATATTGCTAAAAAAGTGATAAAATAGATTTTATAATAGATAAAAGGAGTTACTATCTTGGCTAAACAATACAAAAACTATGTCAATGGTGAGTGGAAAACATCTGAAAATTCAATTACTATTTACGCACCTGCAAATGGTGAGGAACTTGGGTCAGTTCCAGCTATGAGCCAAGCTGAAGTAGATGAAGTCTACGCAGCAGCTAAAGCAGCACTCCCAGCATGGCGTGCACTTTCATATGCTGAACGTGCAGCTTATCTTCATAAAGCAGCTGATATCTTGGAACGTGATGCAGAAAAAATCGGACAAGTTCTTTCTAAAGAAATTTCAAAAGGTTTGAAATCTGCAATTGGTGAAGTTGTTCGTACTGCTGAAATTATCCACTATGCTGCTGAAGAAGGTTTGCGTTTGGAAGGTGAAGTACTCGAAGGTGGTGCTTTTGATGCTGGTAGCAAGAAAAAAATTGCTGTTGTTCGTCGGGAACCAGTAGGTCTTGTCCTTGCTATCTCACCATTTAACTACCCAGTAAACTTGGCTGGTTCTAAAATTGCTCCTGCCTTGATCGCTGGTGACGTTGTTGCCTTCAAACCACCAACACAAGGTTCTATCTCAGGGCTTCTTTTGGTAGAAGCGTTTGTTGAAGCTGGTATCCCTGCTGGTGTCTTGAACTCTATCACAGGACGTGGTTCAGTTATTGGTGACTACATCGTTGAACACAAAGCAGTTGACTTTATCAACTTTACAGGTTCGACTCCAGTCGGTGAAAATATCGGTCGTTTGGCAGCAATGCGTCCAGTAATGCTTGAACTTGGTGGTAAAGATGCTGCTATCGTTCTTGAAGATGCTGATCTTGACTTGACTGCTAAAAACATTGTGGCTGGTGCCTTTGACTATTCAGGACAACGTTGTACGGCTATCAAACGTGTTCTTGTAATGGATAGTGTTGCAGATGAATTGGTAGAAAAAGTAACAGCTTTGGTCGGTAATATCACTGTTGGTATGCCTGAAGAAAGTGCAAGTGTTACACCACTTATCGATACGAAAGCTGCTGATTTTGTTCAAGGTTTAATTGATGACGCAGTTGAGCAAGGTGCTACTGCTAAAACTGAATTGAAACGTGAAGGAAACCTTATCTACCCAGCTGTCTTTGACCATGTAACTACTGACATGCGTCTTGCTTGGGAAGAGCCATTTGGTCCAGTGTTGCCATTCATCCGTGTATCTTCAGTTGAAGAAGCAATCAAGATTTCTAACGAATCTGAATTTGGACTTCAAGGTGCTGTCTTCACACAAGACTACCCACGTGCATTTGCAATTGCTGAGCAACTTGAAGTTGGTACAGTTCACATCAACAACAAAACACAACGTGGTACAGATAACTTCCCATTCCTTGGTGTTAAAGGATCTGGTGCCGGAACTCAGGGTGTGAAGTACTCTATCGAAGCTATGACTCGTGTGAAATCAACAGTATTTGATATTTCAGACTACTAAGTGTTAAGCTAGTCAATAATTATAAAAAGTAAAGAGGGCCTTAGTTATAAGGCTCTTTTTCTGTAAGAATCTGGTATAGAGGAAGAACTTTTCGACAAGTATCGTAAACAACTCAAAGATAAGAAAATCATGCCAGCTGCCTTTGCAGAGTTGCAAGGTGACTTCCTCTATATGTTGACAACACCAAGTCGTGAGGAAATGGAACAAATGATTGAGGACTTTGGTAAAAAGCTTAATTTGTATATGTTAAAAGCACTTCAGTTGATTC
>ENA-OOZA01001436-OOZA01001436.1-human-gut-metagenome-genome-assembly--contig:-NODE-1436-length-12214-cov-5.862077_pt1 | contig 12214 bp, 12 predicted proteins | sample MGYA00241703_ERZ501378 | MGnify/ENA primary metagenome ERZ501378 (study PRJEB25962, sample SAMEA2042916) | human gut metagenome | biome: human gut; feature: human-associated habitat; material: faeces...
ACCATGAGGCTGTCTCAAAATAGAAAATAGAGATAGGGTTACTTACAATCTATAAGCTACAACATAAAAATCTCCTGCTTTTAGTCCTATAATTACAATAAACAAGGGCTAAAGCAGGAGTTTTTTTTACTTCTAGGTTTTAATCTATAAGATTTTTACTTTTGCAATTCTATTTTGAGACAGCCTCCAGTTCGGCCTTGAGAAACGTAGGTTTCGCACCAGGGAAACATAAAAATCACCCTTACACCTTTCCATTTACATCTCTAAGTTTTACTGAATTGTAATTGAAATAGTTTTTTACCTGACACAAAGACAAAAATTTCCTTCTATTTGCATAACGAAAGAAAAATTACCATCTTTGTAAAAAGCAAAGACACAACACACGTATATCCCCATGAAAAGTATATACATTTTAGACGATCACCCTATCATTACCGAAGGAATTGCACAATTGCTGGCAAACAACCAGCAATACCAAATAACTACCGGACATCATGATTCTGAATTATATAATTACCTGAACGATCATACTCCCGACCTGCTAATTATAGATTATGAAATTCAGGATAAAACAGCTCTGGATGTCATAACCTACCTGCAAAAGAAAGGTATGAATATTCCTCAACTCATCTATACCATGCATACGGAGTTCTGGATTATCAAACTGCTGATCAAAGCGGAAGTAGCAGGTATCGTGACCAAAAATGACAAAATAGAAGAAATAGAAAAGGCCATACACAATATCTTGCACGAGGGAAATAAATATTATTCGCCTACTGCGCTGAATGTCGTACTGTCCATCATGGGCGACCATTCTACGGAAAAGTCCATTACTTATACACCAAGCCCGCGTGAAAACGAAATCATTCAGATGCTGTCATGTGGCCTTACTTCCGATGAGATTGCCCACAAACTTAATCTCAGCAAAAATACTATTGATACGATGAGAAAGAACATCTTGCTGAAAAGTGGGGCTACCAACGTATCACATCTTATGCGAATTGCTTTTTTAAAAGGTTGGATTACAGAATGAAAAAGATTCTTTTTTTCCTATTTCTCAGTCTGAGTGCATTCCTGAATGCCAATGAGAAGAATAACAAACTGGTTGATTTGCTGCATTCATTCGGCAATAACGGTGAATATGCACAGATGGATTCAGTGTACAATCTTATTATCCATGAAGACCATTACAAGCAGGATAAGCTCTATGCGCTGAATATCACCCTGGACTATGCCCGATTTCTCAACCAGAAGGGAGATAGTGAGAGGGCAAATACGCTACTTACCCAAATCCGGAAAAGTGCAATAGCACTGGAAAAATTTCCAGAAAATACCATAGCACACCAGCTCCAGGAAATTGCGGCAATTGCTACGTATGAAATTGCCTACGGGCAATGGCAGAATAACCAGTTGCCGGCTGCAAGAGAAACGGCTGAAGAGGCTGTCAGCCAACTGGAACAGGTAAAAGATTCTGTGAACTTAGCAGAGGCCTACAATCTTTCAGGAGTCATACACCGCAGATTGTTCATGCTCGACAATGCCATCTCACTTTATCAGAAGGCGCTTGCCATTACTGAAGACTTGCAGAATTACAACCTGGCAGCCATTATCGTATCCAACATTTCCATTCTGTACAATGAAACGGGCAAGAACAATGAAGCCATACAGATTTCTCGTAAAATGTTTGCTTATCCACAAACCGACACACTTACCATTGACTATCGCATCGGGGAAGTAAACAGACTGTGTAACCATGCCATTTTGTTAGCTAACAACCAGCAGCCTGTCCAGGCAATGGATACGCTAAAACTGGCCATACAGAAACTCCGTCCGGAAATGCCCGACGGTCTCAAGCTATTGGCTTACACGCAATATGCCAGAGTATCGAGGGATGCAGGAAAGCCCCGGCAGGCGTTGCAATACTACCAGAAAGCCATGAGCTATAAAAACACGACACATAATAAGGCTAATATTGCGAATTTAGAGTACTTATATGGTTACATGTTATTCCATGATACGGACTCCTTGCTTCAGGCACGTAACTACGTTATGAAAGCAGCCGAGTTTGCCCGCAAGAATCCTTCCGGCCTGTTACCCAAAATCCTGCTTACACTAGCGGAGATAGAAGCCCGGAGAAACAACGGACAATTAGCTTATCAGCTCATGCTGGAGGCATATCAGGCCAATGAGAAACTAAACGACCAATACTATCAGAACCGTCTGTCCGGATTTGAGGCTGAACTGGACCTGAAGGAAAAAGACTTGCAGATTGCCGGACTCAACGGAAAACGTGCCGAGGAAAAAGCTGCTTACCTGATACGCACTTACACCATCGGGGGCATACTTATCTTGGCCCTGCTGCTGCTCATTATTCTGGTCATAAGCATGCATAAACGAAAGATTGCATTCAACCTGAAGCAACTGAAACTGGAAAAAGAAATCAAGGAGAAGGAGATGCAAAGACAACTCTTGCTTACCGACATGCACAAGAAAATGACCGAACGATACATCTGTGGACTGGAAGATAGCCACAATCGTATTTCCAAGGAACTGCACGACGGAGTATGCAATGATTTGTTATCCGTAGAAATGGAGATGAAGCAGTCGGACAACTCAGCTATAACGACCCAACTCAAACAAATCAGGGAAAATCTGCGCAACCTTTCGCATCAGCTGGCAACTCCTGCCCTCAGCAACTTTAGCCTGTATCAGGTTCTCACACTTTACACGGATAAGCTGAAATCGCTGAAAACACCTCATATCCAGTGCTACATAGAAGAAAGCATTCAGCAGATAGACTTTCCGGCCGACCTAACTCAGGAAGTGTACCGCATTCTTCAGGAAATCATATCCAACATGCTGAAACACGCCAATGCCCAACAGGCTTACATCACTGCCAGCTATGAGGACGGGCAGGTTAATCTTATCGTTGAAGACGACGGAAAAGGTTTCTCCGCCGATAAGCTTTCCAATGATTTCCTTCAAGCAGGACTGGGACTGAGAAGTGTCAAGGAACGTTGTGACAAGCTGCAAGGCGGTTGCGACATCACTTCGAAAGAAGGACAAGGAACAGTAATACATTTCTGGTTTCCGGCATAACGGACGTCACTATACACAAAAAAAAGAATCCGCATTGCAACTTCCCCGATATTGCAATACGGATTCTTTAGCGCGATGACAAAATGAAGTCTTTTTATTCCCCGTTACATTCTTCAAAAGTCACGCTTGCATAAGTCCCCGACCCCATTCGCATTATGAGTAACATTCCTTGACGAATACAAGGACTTAGCAGTTCTTCATAGCCTTAATTTCCTATTATTCTGTCTTCAAAACTTATTTTTAACAAAATTACACGATAATATTAAAAAATATATTACCATAAATAACCGATTTCATACTCCTATTTATTGGGTAGAGAGAAAGGGGTATTTTTCCATCAAAAAAGATTACTTATTCATACACAAAACGATATTCATCATTGTAATAAGACGTAGACTCAGAAACACGATTTCCATGTTCATCCTCCTGGTATGAATACAAAGTACACTTGCCAGTAATTACATCCAGATAATTATCTTCCGTAAAGCTATATGCAAAAGGAGCCCATGTATCTTCATGTATCACTTCCGGTTCTCCCGGTTCCGGCATATTATATCCCCAGTCCACAACATCTTCCGTTACCAGATTCTTACTACCTTTACCCATCATACGCAACATATAAAGCATAGACACCATGTCATCATATTCATAAGTATGACTGCCGAACAACGGACGAACCACTACATTAAAATCAAAGTAAGGCGTTACATTCGGATATTCAGTATATGCATAACTCATATAGCTTTCATCCGAGAATTCTCCCTCCGTCGACATCAGGTTGCCATTCTGCCAGTTCAATTGCAGAATAGACCTATCCGAAGCACGTCCCATCCTGCCAGAAGATACTCCCGGATCGATTGCCACATTTCCATCTTCCTCATCCCCATCTTCATGGTCACCTGGATAATAGTCATAATCTTCTTGTATCTGCTGAAGATAACCGTCGGAATAAATAAACATCCACAATGTATGCTGCTCAGAAGAAGATTCCTTTTTCTTATACAACTGTGATACATAACCCTCTGAGTTCAATGTAATCACATACGATTCATCCGATTCATATCCGGAAAGTGTTTTCCGGTCAATCCACATCTGGTTTTCCTGATAGGTGAACTGATAGATTCTCTCTGTGAGATATCCCTGCGCATCGCCTTGGTAACTAATGGTTTTCAAGGCTGCCAGCTTTCCGTTCTCATTATAAGTGAGTTCCCCAATAGACTTAGTATAGTTGTCCGGATACAAGCTGCTTGAATTTGTAATCTCATAACGAACCAGACGCTTTTCTTTCGGGGCAGGAGTTTCCCCTGCTTCTGTAGTAGCTTTCTGCTCTACGGTAATGGTTATCACATCGTTACCACAACGAATTTCGATGGTAGCCTTCCGGTCCTTTCCGGTCAGGTTCTCTATCAATGTCAAGGTTAAGGTATATTCACCAGGACCTCCGCTATAGGCACTCAATTCCAGCCATTCCACTTTTCCCGAAGCAGCCTTGGTTGCAGCTTCTGTCGCAACTTCTGTTACTGTGGCTGTCCAGTCGGACAAAGCTGTAAAACTGATTCCACCCTGATTCGTTACCTCATCGGCATAAACCACCTGAGTAGTTTGTGTACCTTCTTTCAAGGTCAGATTTGTGGGAGTCTCATCCTTTTCACTACATCCTGAAACTAAGATTACTCCCCACAGACAAACAACTGACAATAAAAAACTTAACTTATTTTTCATAATTCTCATTTTTGAATGTTTTCTTTTACAAAGAAAAGTTTTTCATTTAAGGTATACATCACCGGAAACCGTGAATTCCTCCCTCGCAAACCACAAATTTACCTTATCTATTCTTCCAAACTCCAGGACAAATTCTCTGTTTCACACTGTGAAATATAAAAACCACAGTGTGGGATATATATTTCACAGTGTGGGATACAAATCCCGCAGTGTGAAACAGAGAATAGACAAGCACATTTGAAAGAATATTTCAGGAGAAAAAGAAGAATAGTCCACCTACCCCGTGGATTTTCCATCTTAAAAACAAAAAAAGGGGTATATGAACCTTGCAACAGTTCATATACCCCCATTTATAGAGATTGTGAATTATCGTCTGTAGTTTACCACACGTTCACACGGTTTTCAGGAGCGACATACAACGGATCAGACGGTGTGATGTGGAAGGCATCGTACCAAGCCTGAATGTGAGGCAACGCGCCGTTTACACGCCATTTACCCAATGAGTGAGGGTCTGACTTAGTGTACACACGAATCTGTTCGTCGCGGATATTACCAGCCCACAAAGTAGCATAAGCCAGGAAGAAACGCTGTTCCGGAGTGAAACCGTCGACTACGCCAAGCGGAGCATCCTTAGTTGCATTCTGGAAAGCCAGATAAGCTACGTTCAAACCTCCGTGGTCGGCCAGGTTTTCGCCCAGTGTCAGTTCACCGTTAGCCTGCAGGCCCGGCAATACTTCAATCTTGTTGAAGAAATCCACCATTACCTGTGCACGTTCCTTGAAACGGTCAGCATCACCCGGAGCCCACCAGTCGGTCAGGTTTCCGTCTTTGTCGAACTGACGGCCCTGGTCATCGAATCCATGCGTCATTTCGTGACCGATTACTACACCGATGGCACCATAGTTGGCAGCATCATCAGCTTCCATGTTGAATTGCAAAACTAAATTCCAGTCTATTTAAGTCAAAACCAGAAGTTAGTTTTGCAAACTCCCCCCCCCAGAAATTACTATTGCAAATAAAAAATTATGATATATTAATGGTTCAGTAACAGAGTCTGAATGGCGTATTTTAAGGAGAAAATACCATGGCTAAAAATACTCATTTAACTCTTGAAGATAGAATCATTATTGAAGTCTCTCTGAAAAATGGAGAGTCCTTTGCTGAGATTGGCAGAAAATTAGAAAAAGATCCTTCTACCATCTCTAAGGAAGTTCGTAATCATATTAAGATCGTTCGTAATAAAAGTTATAATCCTTGTGCAAACCGGGCATCTTGTTTCAAAATCGCAACTGTATGTAAATCTTGCTCTGCTCAATTCCGCTATCTATGCAAACGTTGCGTTGAATATCGCTGTTATGAACTTTGTACAGATTTCGTTGAACTGACCTGCCAGAGATTAAAGAAACCACCTTATATTTGCGATAATTGTATCAGACGTATGCGTTGCAAACTAGAACGCCATCTTTACAGCGCAAAAAACGCACAGGATGAATATGAAGCAATGCGCTCTGAAAGCAGACAGGGAATCTCTGTTTCTGCAGAAGAACTAAATCGGATTGACCAGATTGTTTCGCCACTTATAAAACAGGGACAATCCATCCATATGATATGCGTGAATCATGCAGATGAGATCATGCTGGACGAAAAAACAATCTACAATTATATTGATGCAGGATTGCTGTCTGTCCGTAATATTGATCTTCCACGGAAAGTCCGTTATCGAAAACGCCCGAAGAAAAAAACAGTTAAAGTTGACAAAGCTTGTTTCCGTGGTCGTAGTTATGAAGATTTTCAGAATCATTTAGCTGCTGATCCAGATGTACCTGTTGTGGAAATGGATTCTGTCATCGGTAGTCAGGGTGGGAAAGTCCTTCTGACGATTTATTTCAGAACCAGTAGTCTGATGCTTGCATTTCTCAGGGATGCAAATACCGCAAGGTCAGTTTCTGAAATCTTTGAACATTTATATGAAGTTCTGGGGCATGGAACATTTACTAACTTATTTCCAGTGATCCTTACAGATCGTGGAAGTGAATTTACAGATCCACTGGCAATCGAATTTAATAAAGAGAATCGAAGAAGAACTCATGTTTTTTATTGCGATCCCCAACGTTCTGATCAAAAAGGAAGTTGTGAAGTTACCCATGAAATGATCCGGCGTATCTTGCCACAGGGAACATCCTTTGATGCGTTGAAACAAAAAGACATTGATCTGATGATGAGCCATATCAATTCGTACACAAGAAAAAAGCTGAACAATCAGTCTGCGTACGAACTGTTCAGCTTTCTTCATGGTCAGGAAATCCTTGAAAAACTTAAGATCAAGGAAATTCCTGCAGATAAAATCAACATGACCCCTCTGTTATTGAAAAAATAAAGAAGACAAACGCCATTCAGCATGGAAATAACGACAAAAAGAGGGGTGAAATTTACCTTTGCGAAAAAATAAACTCTAAATTCGACCTCTGGTTTTTGTGACTTCTTTTTTTCAGAAAAGATCATCTTAAAAGAAAGCATAACAGTTTTTAAACTAAAAAACAATTCGTTTGGAAAAGTAATTTCCAGAAAATATATGTTTGCAATACTAACTTCCAGAATGTCAATGAAATTTCATGAAATATTGGTTCAAAAACGTAGCTGATAACATTTATATTTATCCAAAATCGGCTCCCAGGAATTTAATTTTGCAAACCAGAACCTCAGATTGTAATTCAGCAAAGAAAAAATTAGAGAAATATCAAATGAAAATAATCCGTATGTTATCTTGAACTGTATTTTGTAAAAATGTATAAGTGACCTCAGACTTTATGTAGATTAGAAGAGCAACTGCATAAAGGAATTCAATTAAAATGTCAACAATAAGTGACCTGAGACCTTATAATAAATTTTGATTAAAAATGGGAATTGCAAGCGTAATTGGAAAGATGGTGTTCAATATACTACAACACTTACAAAACATACAAATGGTTTTGTACAAACTACTAGTCAATTTGCAACAAATTTAGGGAAAGAGGCATTAATTGCACAAATTAAAGAGTTAAGAAGACAAGGATTTAAACAGCAAAAGATTGCGGACATGCTTAATATTTCTCAAGCAACAGTTAGCAAATATTTAAGAATGTAATCCATAAGTGCTTTAGGACTTCAGAATCACATTTTTTATACACCTAGAAAAAAGGAGATATTACAGATGACAATAAAACAGGTTATTTCTTTAATTAATATTAAGGATATTCCATTTTTACCTCAAATGAGTGGTACTGGAAAAAAGGAAAAATTACCAATTTATTCTACTAACCAAGGGGTTTGCTATTTGGAAGAAGTAAGTATATGGTCAATTGGAAGTGATAAGAATATTCGAAACGAAATTTATAGAATTATTCAAAAATGGAAGAAGTATGATCCGAAATTGGACAGCGATGAAAGAGAGTTGAATAAATATGTTGCAGTGTATGAAATACTCGATGCGATAAATGAATACAAAAGTGTAGATGATGATATTAAGTTTGATACAATAAAAAGATATGTAGAAATGATTAATAAAGAAATTATTGATTCACTTGATTTTCAAAAGATTCGAGAAATGGAGAACTTAAAGTATTTAATTAAGAACGATAGAGTATATAACCAAATGCAATTTAATGTTTATGAGATACAAAGTACTAAAGAAATGCAATTTTCTGTAGGTAAAAAGGATGAAGAGGAGTGCTTGTTGTTTGGGAATATTAATTACCATGAAGAACTAGACATAGTTTGTATTAAAATTTATGAGGATTGTGTTGAGATACACTGTAAGATTGAAGCAGGAGAATGTTATGAACGAAAGTTAGATATAAGAAAAAAATATACTTTGGAAGAAAAGATAATTTCAGCACTAGATTGTTGGAAAGAAAATTTTTGGAATTGAAATGAGGTGCTTGGTAAGGGTATAAGTGACCTGAAACCTTATGAAGTCAGAATAAGGAAAAATCTGAAAATTTAATTCAGAAAGTAAAATTATTATTTGATATAAGTCAGCACAACAATCAAGCATGTAGATACAATTCAATCAGAAAATGGAGAAAAAAAGATGGATGAATATTCAAGAATTGTCATAGAAAAATATTGTATGGATCATCCCACAACAAAGAAAGCCGATTTTTTATGGGACATGGTTCATATGTCCTATGATCTTGCATGTGAGCCAGAACCATGGCAGCTAATGCATTTATCAAAATTGATATAGTTCTTTATCTGACAGGATATTTGACAAGAATTCGAGAAGATGATTTAGAAGAAAATATTTCGGATGGTCAGACGGCATTAAAGATTCCGAATGCGGAAGTTCAGTAAATATTTCAAACAACGATTAGGCAGTGGTTTGAAGATCATGCAAAGATATGGGATCGAAAACGACTGTTTGATGCAGTTTGGCAAGGAAAATCTGAGATAATAACAGAAGAAATGACAAAATTACTTCGTCGCTCAATTAGTTATCATGATTATAAAGAAGATTTTTATCATACATTTCTGGCAGGAATTTTTGCAGGGGCAGGGTATGCAGTAGAATCAAATAAAGAACATGGTGAAGGTAGAAGTGATATTGTGATTTCTGATTCTATAGATGGTAAAATAAATAGTAATTTTTCAAGTGAAATATTCAAAGACATTACAGGCAATGGAGAATGATTGTAAGAAAGCTTTAGAACAGATTGATAGACGATTATATGCAAAAGAATATGAAGACGATTGTGATGAGATATTATGCTATGGAGTAGCTTTCTATAAAAAACGTTGTATTGTAAAAGCTGCAGAGTGTAATAAAGTAAAATAATCGGAAGCTAGGGAATTAGGTGATTGGTCAGCTTAAAGAAAATATGAAAATGAATGTCAGCATTTTATTTCATAGTGGGAAAATATAGGAATTTATTTTCTTTATTGAGAGGAGAATCTAAATATGGTAAACTTAAAGTAAGTTGACTATATATTTTATACAAAGGGGGAGAGAGTATATGAAGAAACGTAATGCTTTTTTAGTGATTGCATTGATGATGTTATTTGGTTTAAATATAAACATCACGAATGTAAAAGCGAAAACGATAACTTATGATTACAAGGATACAATGTTTGGTACAAGGACAAAAGAAGAGGTTGCAAAGGAGTATTCCAAAGCAATAAATGCAGGAAGTGATACATATGATCCGTTGAATTCAGATACATATTATTCTCAAAAAGCTTCAACAAAAAGTCCATACGATCAAGGAGTTTTAACAAACGATACATTATCATCTATGGAAGGAATGACGAACTTTTTTAGATATTTAGCAGGAGTAGAAGCTCTGCAGGAAAAATGTACACAGAATGAGTCATTACAATATCAGGCATTAGATCGAAATTTTGAATTTGGACATTATATTAGTAACAGCAGCAAGCCAGAAGATATGTCGGATGAATTATGGCAGAAGGGGTATAAGTGCGACCACAATATTATTGCAATGGGGTATACTCCTTCAGGAGCAATTACAGGGTGGATTAATGAAGGATATGATCTTAGAACAAAAACATGGGATACATTAGGCCATAGATATGCGTTGATTTCAGCGGACCCTTCGAACATTCAGTTTGGATATTGTGGAAATGTTGCAGTGGGAAAAAACTGTGAAGCAAAGAACCCTGACCTGGCAGAAGCATTTAGTGCATATCCGCAAGCTGGATATATGCCAAATAAATTAGTTAACGCTTCAGAATGTGCATGGTCTGTAGAATTGAATGATGCAAAAGTAAAGATTTCTAATATCTTAAAAGTGAATGTAAAGGTAACGAATCTTTCTACCAATAATAGTTATACATGTACAAAAGCAGACAATACGGCGAAGCTGTATACAACAGACATTCTTCAGTTTGTTCAACCATCTGATGCAACAAATGGAAGATATACAGATAATTATAAAGTAGAAATCACAGGACTAACAGATGTAGCGACAGGAGATGATGCATCAATTACATATGAAGTAAAATTCTTTGATGTAAATCAGCTTGCAGATTCCTATGTAAAAAAAGTAAGTCCAGCAGGATTTTCAAAATTAATTGTTTATAAAACAATGAATACAACACAAAATCTTAAAAAGGCAGCAGCGGTATTGCCGGATGAAATAGAAATTAAAGCTGAAAGTGGATATACAACAACAATCAAAGTAAGTGGTAATTGGGTATTAGATGAGGAAAACAAATGTTATGTGAATAAAGCAGACAAAGCATCTTTACCATCAAATATTACAGATAAACTAGGAAAACTTGATAAGATCACTGTACCATATGAGATATCAGACGATCGGTATGATGCTTATAATTCGTTATCTGTAAGAGGGACAATAGAAGAAGGCAATAGCATTCAGATGGCGGTTTATCGAACTTTGACAACAAGTAAACATAGTAGAATATTTAAAATTCAGGAAAATAATGATGGAACATACAAAGGTTTATTGAAATTTGACCGTTATACATCATCAGAATACGACAAAGAAGCAAGTGAAAATAGTACGTATAGTGCGTCAGATATTTACAATTTTGGAACTTTAAAAGTAAATGACAGTGGGGAATATATTTCTATATACTATGATGATGATTATCAGGATTATGCATATTTATCAACATCAATCAAGAAACTTGATGTAAAACATAAATATGAAGAAACAGTAGTAAAACCAACATGTACAGAAGATGGCTATACGGAACATAAATGTAGTGTATGTGGTAATACATATCAAGATGCCAAGATAGAGAAGTTAGGACACAAATATGAAGAAACAGTAATAGAACCAACATGTACAGAAGATGGCTATACGTTATATGAATGCTCTGTTTGTGGATACAAGTATGCGAAAAAATCAGAAAAATTAGGGCATATAATTAAAGTACAAAATATCCAGAAAGCAACTTATTTTACGACAGGTTATACAGGAGATACCATTTGCACTAGATGTGGGGAAACCTTAGAAAAAGGTAAGAAGATTCCAAAATTAATCTTGAAAAAACCAAATCTAACAACAACATCAGGTAAGAAAAAAATAAAACTTGTAATCAACAAAGTCACTAATGCTACAAAATACGAGATAAAAGTACAACTTGGAAAGAAAATAAAAACATACTACACAACAAAGACAACGTATACATTAAAGAAATTAAAGAGCAAAAAGAAATACACGATCAAAATCAGGGCAATGAAAATCCAACGAAATCAAAAAGTATATAGCTCTAGTGTAAGAAAAAAAGTAAAAGTGAAGTAAAAGAAGACGATGAAAGGACAATAACATGAAAAAACTAAAATTATTCCTATTATCAGTCTTTCTACTATTTAGTTTTTGTATAATCTCTCAAAACAACCAAACAGATATTATAGGGCTAGTACAAACCA
>ENA-OOZA01001439-OOZA01001439.1-human-gut-metagenome-genome-assembly--contig:-NODE-1439-length-12193-cov-3.000824_pt1 | contig 12193 bp, 10 predicted proteins | sample MGYA00241703_ERZ501378 | MGnify/ENA primary metagenome ERZ501378 (study PRJEB25962, sample SAMEA2042916) | human gut metagenome | biome: human gut; feature: human-associated habitat; material: faeces...
GGCCATCGCGCAACGCGAGGGGCTCAGCGTGGTTCCGCTCGTTGGCCCTTCTTCCATCCTGCTGTCGGTCATGGCCTCGGGATTCAACGGACAGAGCTTTGCTTTCCACGGCTATCTGCCCATCGACAGCAGTGCCCGCAGCAAGCGTCTCAAACAACTGGAAGCGCGTGCCATCAATGAAAACCAAACGCAATTATTTATCGAGACGCCTTATCGCAACGCCAAACTCTTTGCCGACATTTGCAGTGCCTGCAACCCGAAAACGCGCCTCTGCGTGGCGGCTGGATTGACCACGGAACAGGAGTTTATCCGCACACGACGCATCAGCGAATGGAAACAGACGGGACTACCCGACCTCGGAAAGATTCCAGCAATTTTCTTGATAAGCAAATAAAAGGAACGTTTGACAGATGCTCATCCGAAACGCATCTACATACTTATTATACCACAGGCCAGTTATTTACAGACTGGCCTGTATTTTAGGCCCACGGCTTCATCTCTATCTGAAAAACAAGCAGGCCGAACCGTAATTCCACCCCAACCAACTATCTCTATGGCTTTAATGATGTTTGCCACCTTAGTGGCCTATTTTCTTCTGCTCCTGCTCATCAGTCGACACACCAGCCGCAAGCACAACGACAACGATGCTTTCTTCCGTGCCTCTCGCCGCTCTCCGTGGTGGATGGTCGGCTTCGGCATGATTGGCGCCAGCATCTCTGGCGTATCGTTTATCTCCGTCCCTGGATGGGTGGCGAGCACGGGCATGACCTACCTGCAAATGTGTGCAGGCTTTTTCTTTGGCTACCTCGTTGTAGCCTTCGTGCTGCTCCCACTCTATTACCGGCTGAAACTCACCAGCATTTATTCTTATCTGGAAAGCCGCTTCGGACCGCACACTCACCGCACTGGCGCTTTCTTCTTCATTCTCAGCAAACTCACTGGAGCGGCAGCCCGTCTCTTTTTGGTGTGCCTCGTTCTGCAACAGTTCATCATCCCCACGCACAGCGACTCTCTGCCCGTTTTCATCCTGCTGGCGGCTGCCGTGCTGACACTCATCTGGCTCTACACACGCCACAGCGGTCTCTTCTCCATCGTGCGCACCGATGCCCTGCAAACGCTCTGCCTCCTGTTGGCCCTCGTTGGCATGCTCTTCATGGCGGCAAACACGCTCCATCTCGATTTCTCTGAAACGGTTGACACCATCCGCCAAAGCGACTATTCACAGATTTTCTGCTGGGATGCTACCAGCAAGCAGAATTTCTGGCGGCAATTTCTCAGCGGTATTTTCATCGTGATTGTCATGACGGGGCTTGACCAAGACATGATGCAGAAAAACCTCACGTGCAGAAACCTGCGCGAGGCCCAGAAAAATATGTGTGCCTATGGTGCCTGCTTCCTCCCAGTCAACCTACTCCTGTTGACCCTTGGCATTTTGCTCTACACGCTCTGTGCAGCCCGCGGCATACAGCCACCGTCATCTGGCGACGCCCTGCTTCCCATGCTCGTTTCGTCGGGCGCACTGGGATTTTTCTTTGTCATTCCTTTCTGCATCAGCATCGTGGCGGCAGCATTTTCCAGTGCCGATTCTGCCATCACTTCGCTCACCACGAGTGTCTGCATCGACCTCTTGCACCTGGAAGACCGTGTGAACGACGCTGAACGCCAGCGCAAAATCCGCCGCCGCATCCATCTATCCATGTGTCTGGCCTTCCTACTCTGCATCATCATCTTTAGGGCGCTCAACGACACCAGTGTCATCAACGCCATCTATGTCATGGCGTCTTACACCTACGGGCCGCTGCTCGGTCTTTATGCCTTCGGACTCTTCACGCGCCAAGCGGCCTCCGACTGCCGCGTGCCATACGTCTGCATCGCCGCACCACTAATTTGCGCCTTACTCGACTGGGGAGCGCCACGCTGGTGGCAATACACTTTCGGCTACGAACTGCTTATGCTCAACGGACTCATCACGTTTTTCGGCCTACTCGTCTTTTGCAGAAAAAGACAGGAGGCTTTCTGAATCCCGTTCTGAAAATAGCGATATGATTAAGGGGTGTTCTAAAACAGAAATTTAGAACACCCCTTAATCGTATCTCAACACCAAAAGATTTTTACCCTCTGCAAAATAGACCGCATTCACAACAAGGCAACGCCTTCAAGCGAAAAGCCCACTGACATCACACAAGCCCCACCTTTTCGCCTTCGCAATACATCTTGTGGACATTCTTCAAATGCTCTTCCAAGACATCGGGGGCTATTATGTGTACCTTCAAAGCGGAGGAATTTGGGTAAAGATCGAAATAGGGGTCTAAGGAGAAATAAAGGTCCACGCTCTCCACATGGGAAGCAGCCCCCACCTTGTTGTAATAATTGGAAATGCGCTGAACGATGCGCGGCAACACCTTGATACCCGTGCGGCCGTCTTTAAACTTCACGACGGCCACCACATGACGAGATAGCCGTTTGCGTGTGTCAACAATTTGCGAGCCCCCCGATTCAACCATACGATGGCGGATGGCGATATTTCGTCCATGCTCTCTGTTGATTTCCTGCATCATGCTCTTGAACATCTGCCCGTGGGATGAAGTGTCCCTCATGCAATTATACGCAATTCTGTAGTGTATCATTTCATGGATGATGACATCTTCGAATTCGTTTTCTGGCAGGTCGAAACTCGTGCTGAAACGCAAAGTGCATTCAATATGGCTCTTTTTTTTCAGCGCCTCCAATCCTCTTAATCTTCGAGTGACGCATTTACCCAAGAAGCTACGTGCCCTTGAAAGTTGGAATGTTGGTTCCGGCAGAGTATTGTAGAAAATGGTCTTGTTGAACTCCCTGAATTTCTCAACAACGAAAGCCTCTGTAAAAATCATACTGCTTTTGTCTAAGTGAAAAGTAGATATGCCCGAAAGGGCGTTGAATACTAAACAATTATGCTCTTGTGTTTTATACAATAATTTTGACCTATACGCCAAAAATCCGACAACCCATCTGAGCCATGACGAAAGATTAGGAAGCAACCTTCCCAACATCCCCACCCTGTGCCTCATGCTGCTCCAATTCTTGTCTAGTGCGGCTGATGGTCACAAGATAAACGCCGCCGAATATCAGTACCACGGCACAACCCTTGACGAGGTTGAAATGGTCCATTCCCAAACAAATGGTCACGATGCACGACACGATAGGCTGGATATAGTTGTACATACCAGCCACCGTCGGACGCAGACTTTTCTGCCCCACCACAATGAGCATATAACTGAAAAATGTGGCAACTACCACCACATAAGCACACCCGGCCCACGTTTGCGGCATAAATTCGCTCCACGAAGTATTGACAATGTCGTGATAACAAAACGGCAGCATACAGACAAAGGAATAGGTGAACATCCACTTCATCAAAGTGAAGATGTTGTATCTGCTGATCAGTCCTTTGAAAATAGCCAGATAGAATGAGAAACTGATTTGTGCCAACAGGCAAAGCAAATCTCCCGGAATACTTCCGCCTTTTCCATCTGTTGAGCCTTGGCTGCTCAGTATGAGTGTTAAAGCTCCGATGGAACCTAGAAAAATGCCAATCACTTTTTTCCCTGTAACCGGTTCTTTCAGATAAATGGCAGCGACAATCATAGTGGCGATAGGGGCTGTGGTTGTTACAATGGAAGCATCGATGGGGGAAGTCAGTGATAGTCCGAAAGTAAAACATCCCTGATTCAGGACGATACCCAACAATCCTGCAAAGAACAACATCATCAAGTCGTGCGGCTTTACTTGTTCTTTAGGAGCGAAAATAGAAGCTATCCAAAAACAGATAGCACCTCCTGTCATTCGAAATGTAGCGAGGGAAAGGCCTGAAATACCGTTTTCTAACGCCGTTTTACCAATTGGGGACATTAATCCCCACATTATGGCAGCGCCTAGCAATGCCAAATGTCCTTTGTACTTTTGAATAGCCATTCTTTTTACCTTAAATAACAGTGCAAATGTAGGAGGTTTTTTTTATATTTTCTATCTTTGCTTACAAGTAAATCTATCAAAAATGAAAAAGCAAGCTGATTATATAAAACGTATCGAGATAAAGCGGCTTTGGGGCCGTAAAGATATCTCATGGGAACTGCGTCCGGATGTCAATATTCTGAGCGGAGTGAATGGTATCGGCAAGAGCACTATCCTGAACAGATCTGTGAATAGCCTGACGGCTTTGGAAGGTGGAGCGTTGAGTAACGGTTCGGCTCCCGGTGTACATTTTGTCTTCTCTCCGGAAGATGCTACCCAGATACACTTTGATGTAATCCGTAGTTTTGACCGTCCGTTGATTCATTCGGAACTTCTCGAAAAGATGGCGGATAAGAATGTTAAGACAGAATTGGATTGGCAACTTTATCAGTTGCAACGGCGTTATCTGGATTATCAGGTAAATATCGGTAACCGCATCATCGAGTGCCTTACCTCCGGTGGCCCTGACGGTCAGCTTCGTGCCGCCGAGATGTCTTACCCCAAGACAAAATTCCAGAATCTGATGGATGACTTGTTTGGTGAGACCGGTAAGAAAATCATTCGTAAAAGCAATGAGATTTTGTTTGAACAGGATGGAGATATACTTTATCCTTATCAACTGTCTTCCGGCGAGAAGCAGATTTTGGTTATTTTGCTGACGGTTCTGGTGCAAGACAATCGCCGCGGGGTTTTGTTTATGGATGAGCCTGAAGTATCCTTGCATGTGGAATGGCAACAACGCCTTATTTCATTGATACGGCAATTGAATCCTAATGTACAGATTGTATTGACAACTCATTCGCCTGCTGTGATTATGGATGGCTGGCTGGATGCAGTGACCGAGGTGAGTGATATTACAAAATAAACAATTTCTAACGACGATACTATGGGAAAAAGATTGTCCGAGAATCTGTCCTCCTTATATATTGGTGCGGCCAACAAATTGAAGCCTAAATGTTCGCGACGCAAGATTATTGCATACGTTGAGAGTTATGATGATATTTCATTCTGGCGTACCTTGTTAGGTGAATACGAAAATGAAACTCGTTATTTCGAAGTGATGCTTCCTTCGAAAACCACTTTGGCTAAAGGTAAGAAGTCTGTGCTGATGAATGAACTGGGACCTCGGTTGGGACAAAATATGATAGCTTGTGTAGATAGTGATTATGATTATCTGTTGCAGGGGGCTACCCATACCTCACGTTATATAATAAATAACAAATATGTTTTTCATACCTATGCATATGCTATAGAAAACTATCAGTGTTATGCTGAAGCATTGCATGAGGTTTGTGTCATGGCAACGTTGAATGATCATCCATTGGTGGATTTTGTCGCTTTTATGCGTATGTATTCTCAAATAGCTTATCCGTTGTTCATCTGGTCGGTGTGGTTTTATAGAAAACATAATCTTTCCGAATTCTCTTTGCTTGATTTCTGTTCGTATGTAAAATTAGATAGGGTCAGTGTCTATCATCTTGAACGGAGTTTAGAGAGTATGAGCCGCAGGGTGAGGCGTAAATTATTGGAGCTGGAACGCCGCCATCCGAAAGCCTTGGAGGAAATAGAGGCGATGAAGGGGGAATTTGCCAAATTGGGAGTGAATGAGGACAATACCTATATGTTTATTCAAGGACATCACATTATGGATAGTGTAGTGATGAGATTGTTAGTACCTGTCTGCAATGTGTTACGCCGTGAACGTGAAACGGAGATTAAAGAACTGGCAGAGCATAATATGCAGTTTCATAATGAACTGACCAGCTATCAGCGCCGGCAGTTGGGAGTAGACATTGTACTCCGCAAACATACCAGCTATAAGTTATCACCTCTTTATAAAAAATTGGAAGCAGATATAGAACGTTTCTTGAAACATATCTGAATCGGTTATTTCTTATGGGAGGCAAGTGCTTTGGCTATGAAATGATCTAGTGAGAATTTACCCGGTCCTGCTATATACAATAATATGAATACTACCAGATAAATAAAGGCTAATTCTTTAACGGCGAAAGGATCAGAACCATGAACAACAAAGAATGCGATACACATGGTGAAGATCATCGGAAGCATTGCCAAGCGATAAAGGAATCCGAAAATGAAAGCCATCGAACAAACCATTTCACCAAAAATAGCCAGTACCAGTGAAAGTTGGCTGCCTATTCCTAAAGGATCGGGAAAACTGCCGGACATGACATCGTAGTTGGCCCATTTCTGTACACCGTGCGACATGAGTAAAATACCAAACAGGATTCGTAAAGCTAATATCAGAAGTGACATAGCAGTGCCATCGGGCTTGGATGGAAATAAGAATTTATAAATGACTGACATAATACGTTTTTATTTTTTTGTTTATACTATATTTATATAAACGTAACAAAAGGGTGAAATGTTCAAATCATTCACTGTTTGTTTCTTTGGAGATGGTTGATTCGCTCATATTAATTTTTTATTGTAGAAAAACTCTTGAAACGAATGTCAGGACTTCGTGCAAAAGGAATAAAAAAAGAACAATTATAATAAATATTAGTTCTATATGGTATAATGTTTGTCGTACCTTAGGTAACGATAAAAGCTAACATACGAATATATGAAAACAATTAAATGTATTGGAGTGCTGACATCCGGAGGGGATGCTTCTGGCATGAATGCCGCTATCCGTGCGGTAACCCGGAGTGCAATTTGTAACGGATTTAAAGTGAAGGGTATTTATAGAGGATATGAAGGGCTGATTAATGGAGAAGTGAAGGAACTGACCACCCAGGATGTGAGCAGTGTTATTCAACGTGGAGGAACGATGTTGAAGACAGCCCGTTCTGCTGAATTCCAAACAGTAGAAGGACGCAAGAAAGCATACGATACTATGCAGCGAGAAGGAATTGATGCTTTGGTGATTATAGGTGGAAATGGTTCTATTACAGGAGCCCGGATTTTTGCGGAAGAATATGATGTGCCTTGTATCGGGTTACCTGGTACAATAGATAATGATCTTTATGGTACTGACTTTACCATAGGTTACGATACGGCTTTAAATACGATTGTGGAATGTGTGGATAAAATCCGTGATACGGCAACTTCTCACGAACGCTTATTTTTTGTTGAAGTGATGGGACGTGATGCAGGTTTCCTGGCATTGAACGGCGCTATTGCCGCAGGTGCAGAAGCAGCTATTATTCCGGAATTCAGCACAGAAGTTGACCAATTGGAAGAATTCATCAAGAACGGTTTCCGGAAATCCAAGAACAGCAGTATCGTACTGGTAGCCGAGAGTGAACTGACCGGCGGTGCAATGCACTATGCAGAGCGTGTAAAGAACGAATACCCCCAATATGACGTACGCGTAACCATCCTCGGTCACTTGCAACGCGGTGGTAGCCCTACGGCACACGACCGTATCCTTGCCAGCCGTCTGGGCGCAGCCGCCATCGACGCCATCATGGAAGGACAACGTAATGTGATGATAGGCATAGAACACGATGAAGTGGTTTATGTACCTTTCACGAAAGCCATCAAAAACGACAAGCCGATCAAGAAAGACCTGGTTAATGTACTGAGGGAACTTTCCATTTAATAAAGCCCCGATAGGATAAACCCAAGAGGGCCGAAGTGGTTTTAACATTTTCTTTCAGGCACGGAGTGCACAGATTTCATGGTTCTTGTAAACCGGAACCGTGAAATCCATGCACTCCGTGCCTGAAAAATTATCATAATGCAAGAGGTTCTTTAAATTTTCCTCAACAAGTGTTCTATCCGTTTTTTGAGGATTTATAACCACTTCTCCACAATCTTCTCCGTCCTGTTCCACAACTCCTGCATCTGCACATGGCGGGTATACTTCCCGGAAAGATGCTTGGGACGGCAACTCGCATTTAAAGTTCCCGTACGTTTTCCGGCATCCTCATCCAGCAGCAGATGAACGGCTGTTGCAGCTCCTTGCCGGGGAGTACGGATAAAAGGCCGGAATAAGATATCTGTCAGCGGATCGAACCACATGTGCATCGTTATTATATCGGTAGACACGATACCCGGATCGGCCGCATTCACCACAATCCCATTTTCCTTGACCCGATTCGCCAGATTAACGGTAAACAAGGTCAGAGCCAGTTTCGTATTGCTATAAACAGGAATGCGCCAGAAACCTCCTCTCTTTCCAAGATGAAAGAAATCCGGAAAGTCGAGATGCCCTATGGCATAAGTACAAGACACCATATTGACAATACGGCTCCCCTTTTCCATCAGAGGAATAAGTTTGCGTGTCAGCAAATAAGGAGCAACATAATTAACACTCACCGTACGTTCCAAACCATCCTCAGTGATGTGACGCCCTGTTTCCATTGTTCCGGCATTATTCATCAGCAGACTGACGGTATCACCCCTTTCCAACATTCTTTCGGCAAAAGCCGCCACAGATGCAAGCGAAGCTAAGTCAATGCCCAATACCTCAATATATGGGTTACCGGTGTCATGCACCAGCATATCCCTTACCCTTTCCGCTTTTTCCGGACGGTAACAGGCCATGATTATTTTATATCCGGCCGTAGCCACAGCACGGGTTATTTCCGTTCCCATACCACCGTCTGCACCGGTTATGATAGCAAGTTTCATGTTTACCAAGTATAAATTGCCAATAATAAGAAAGATTCAATCACCCCTTCGCTTCTATTTTCTCTATCTCCTTTTTCAAGCAGGCAGGCAGTTCTTCCTGCAAATGCTGATGACAAGCCATTTCTATGGAATACATCCGGGCTATGCAGTAATTACTATGCCTACAGCTGCAACGGGCATTCTCCTCCTTGCGCATACGGTTCACAAAGCCCGGTTCGTTGAGTAGGGCGCGTGCCATCTGTACAGCCTCAAAACCATTGTCCAGCACCTCATCTATCTTGGCACGCGACACCAGTCCGCCTACATATATCAACGGCATACTCAGCTCTGCACGGAACTTCAGGGCGTCTTCCAGGAAATAGGCTTCTTTGAATGGCACAGACGGTATCATCCACCTGCCCGCCATGCGTACTCCATATTTCAGCCACCAGCAAGTCATATAATGTGTCATGCTGCGAATCGGCATTTCCCCACGCATCACATACATAGGCGCTTTACTTACAAAACCACCGCTCAATACCAATCCATGTGCACCCGAGCATTCAAGACGCTTGGCTACTTGCATCGTCTCATCTATCTCCATGCCGCCCCGGAAACCGTCACGCATGTTCATCTTCACAAGCACTGCCATATCGCTGCCGGCAGCCTTCATCACTTCATCCATCACCATATCCATAAAGCGCATGCGGTTTTCCAGAGAACCGCCAAATTCATCTTTACGATGATTGGTCGAAGGCGAAAGGAACTGGCTGATAAGGTAGCCATGTCCGGCATGAATTTCCACTGCATCAAATCCCGCCTCACGGGCCAGATTCACCGCCTTTCCGTAAGCACGTGCCATCTCCGGCAGTTCACCGGCACGCAAACCACGCACAAAAGTAGGTGAATACAGGTTGAAACCGCTGCTGGCACCGACCGGGGTACACCCGCAAATACTCTTATGGGACATGTTTCCGCAATGCCCCAACTGGATTCCGGCAGCAGCACCTTCCTCATGTATCGCATCGGTCAGCTTGCGAAGCCCCGGAATTATTTCAGGGCGCATCCACAACTGGCGGTCAAAAGAAAGCCCGCTCTGAGTAACGGCCGCATAAGCCACAGTAGTCATACCGATGCCTCCTGCCGCAACCGAACGGTGATAATCGAGCAACATGTCCGAAGGGGCATTTCCGGGACACATACTTTCAAAAGCAGCCGAACGGATGGTACGGTTGCGCAATGTCAGCGGTCCGAAAGTAACCGGAGTGAATAATTTTGATTCCATGTGATAGTTCCCTGATTTATGATTTATGGTTTGTCCTTTCAATAGATATAAGGTATGATACGCTTGCGTTTTCCTACCGCCTCATCACCGAATTCTTTCCGGTAACGGCCGTAAATGGCATTGGCACGGGGAACGAGATTGGCAAAAGTCCACCACACAAACACCCATGCGGCAGGCGAAGCAGTAAGTATGGCAAAACCGGTCCATTCTACCAATTCACCGAAATAGTTGGCAGAAGTGACATAGCGATAAAGACCTTTCTCAGGAAGGTAATGATTCGTGTCGCCCGGCTTACGCAAATGGCGAATCACATGGTCGGAATGAAGATTGATAAGCATACCGGCAAAAAACAACAGAAGCCCCGACCATGCATGGGTCTTCAGCAAATAAGTCCAACCACCGGAATATATCCCTTCGGAAGCAAAGTAAAACAGACCGCCAGCCTGCATCATTCCGTTCAGCACATTAAATACAATGCCCATTATCATAATAGTTACCGGCATCCGGCTTTTTCCTTTCAGCAGAAAAGGAAAAATAAACGACCTTTGGAAATAGTGTAGCTGGAACAGCAGAAAGAAAAGATATACCGGCACGGCAAAGCCTGCCCCGCTCCTGCCCCACAACCCAAACATAACGATAAAGACCGGCGCTTCCATCAATACCCACGCCGCCTTGTTACTAATGGAATATCCCCACGATGCGGTACGGAACATCCCATATCCGGCTTTGACGAAATAAAGAGCGATGAACACAAAAAGCGCAATGACGCACATCACTCCCAAAAACAGATGAAACCCTTCTTCGCTCATGTTCTTTTGTTTAAGTGTGACAAATATAGGGAAAACCTGTAACAATCAAATCGTTTTCCCGCAGCAATTATCAAAAACATACAGAAACGGATAACGCAAAGAGCGTGGATATTTATCCGTTCCGCCACGGGAAAATGAATAAGGTATCGCTGTCCGGCTTTCCAACCGCAACAACGATACCTTATACGACCCGGCAATCCGAGATCTGTGCTTTGAAACGGATCTACCGCTTCTTAATAGGAATGTATGCTACTTCTTCCAATACATTCTTATATGCCGGACGAATAATGCGCTTACCTTCGAAGTTCAACTCTTCATTACGATGTGCACACCAGCCCACGATACGCGCCATGGCAAACAGCGGAGTAAATATTTCCTGCGGCAACCCGATCATTTCATATACGAAACCGGAGTAAAAATCCACATTGCTCGAAACCGTCTTACCGTTGTTCTTCACACGGCCGAAAACTTCGATAGCTCGCTCTTCCAGCAATTCAAGGAAAGCAAACTCACGCTCTTTCCCTTTCTCGCGGGCAAGGTCGCGGGCAAGTTCCTTTAAAAGTATGGCACGAGGGTCTGAAATGGTATAGACGGCATGTCCGATACCGTATATCAATCCCGTCTTGTTATATACCTCCTTGTTCAGCATACGGGTGAAATAAGTGTCAATCTCGTCTACATTCGTCCAATCCCGGATATTCTCCTGCAAATGGTGGAACATGTCGGTAACCTGGATATTGGCGCCACCGTGAAGCGGGCCTTTCAGGGAACCGATGCCCGCAGCGATGGCAGAATAGGTATCAGTTCCGGTAGAGGACGTTACGCGTACGGTGAACGTAGAGTTGTTACCGCCGCCGTGCTCCGCCTGCAACACCAGCAACAGGTCAAGGGTACGAGCATCCAGTTCCGTATAATCCTTTTTCAGCATATACAGGAAATTCTCCGCGAGAGAAAGATTCTCCTGCGGATGCCGGATATGCAACGAACGGCCGTGAGTGGCATGGCGAAGCATATTGAAAGCATAGGCTATGATGGTGGGGAACTTCGAAATAAGGTCTATGCTCTGGCGCATCAGATTATCGCGCGACGTATCATCGGCATTCGGGTCAAAGCGATACATCTCGAGCACGCTTCGCGCCAGGATATTCATTATATTATTCCCTTCAAGCTCGATGATGTTCATCTTCGTTTTCTGTTCCAACGGCATATTATCGTTAATCAGCTCACGGAAAGAAGCCAGTTCCTCCCTGTCGGGCAAACGGCCTGAAAGCAGCAGATACGCCACTTCTTCAAAGCCGAAACGTTTCTCTTTGAGAATGGCATGTGCCAAATCCTCAAGGTCGTAGCCACGGTAGAACAATTTGCCCGGAATAGGCTTCAGACCTCCGCCCGGAATGCGCTCGTACCCCACTACGTTGCCAATCTTGGTGAGCCCAACCAGCACACCTGTACCGTCTTCATTACGCAATCCGCGCTTCACATCAAACTTCTTGAACAGTTCGTTCTCAATCCGGGTTGCATTCTT
>ENA-OOZA01001443-OOZA01001443.1-human-gut-metagenome-genome-assembly--contig:-NODE-1443-length-12183-cov-2.346471_pt1 | contig 12183 bp, 10 predicted proteins | sample MGYA00241703_ERZ501378 | MGnify/ENA primary metagenome ERZ501378 (study PRJEB25962, sample SAMEA2042916) | human gut metagenome | biome: human gut; feature: human-associated habitat; material: faeces...
GACGGAAGCGGCAAACGGAGCTTACGCGATTGCATTTTCAGAGGACTATGAAAAGAAACAGGACGCGGTCAAAGCGTTCGAAACGCTGAAAAACGAATAGCAGCTTCAATATAACTGTGGAAGTACAAAAGCAGATGCTCTGAAATTAAGAAAAGGCAGGAAAACAATATGGAACGGGTTTTTGGAAAAGACAGGGGCAGCATGGGAAGCTTTTTCCGCATGCTGCAGAAGGCAAGACTTCCTTATCTATGGATTCTTGCATATATTGCCATTACAGCTCTTCTTACCAACGTAGGAATCAACGTAACGGAATACACGGCCGAACTGTTTGCCGGAAATGTGAATTTTGGCACCGTGGTTCTTCCGTTTTTGGCTTTTACATTACTATCCCAGCTGATCAGTTCGGTCAGTAAGATTATGAGTAACTTGTGTGTTGCGCGAATTGACCGTAATATCAGGAAAATGATCTGGAGTAAGACCGTCAGGCTGCCACTTCGATATTACGAAAAAAATAATCCCAAAGAAATGATTTCCCGTATTACAACGGATATCACGGCGATCAGTCAGCTTATCATGCAAGTATTTGTTGCGATTCTCACTTCCGCGTACACGCTGGTCATTACGCTTAGAAAAATCGGATCCTACGACCAGAAGCTGATGATTGCTCTGATCGTGGTACTTCCGCTGAATTTAGTCATTGCATTCGTCATGGGAAAGATGAAGTTCGGAGTGCTTGATCTGGTAAATCAAAAAAATGCAGAGCTGACACAGACGATTGCAGAAAAAACCAATAATCTTCTTCTCATCAAATCTTATGGAAAAGAAGAAAAGGAGCTTCAGACAGGGCAGGAGAAGATGAAAGGGTTCTATAAGAGTTCGATTCTGAATGCGTGGCTGGGATTCGCAACTCCGATGTATGCATTGGTGGGCGCTATGCAGTTTATTGTGATCGTGATGGTAGGACGAAGCTTTTATTCATCCGGCGCGTTAACCCTCACCCAATGGATCGCCTATTATGGATTTGCGATGAATATCGTTAATCAGCTCAGCGCGTACTGTGGATATTGGACAACCTTCAAGGGTTCCCAGGGAGCAACCAGAAGAGTAGCCCAGATTATGGAAGAAATGGAAGAAGATATAGAGAACGGCGAGCATGTGGAGCATCTTTGCGGCGATATTGAATTAAGAGAGGTTGATTTCTCTTATGAGGATAAACTCCTGTTCGACAAGCTCGATCTGAAGATTCCGGCAGGACGCGTGACGGCGCTTATCGGACCGTCAGGAAGCGGAAAGACGACGCTTCTGAATCTGGTGGAGCGTATGTATCCGGTTTCGGGAGGTAAGATTTTATTTGGGGGCGAAGATACCGCACGGTATTCGCTCAAGAGCTTCCGAAGCGAAATCTCATATGTAACACAGGAAAGTACATTGTTTGCAGGAACGATACGCGACAATATCCTGTTCGGAATTAAGAGAGAAGTCACGGATGAAGAACTGGAAAAAGCATGTACGGACGCGGAAATCATGGATTTTATCAGGGAACAGCCGGAGGGATTCCTGGCGGATGTAGGCGAGCAGGGAGAGAAGCTTTCCGGCGGACAGAAACAGCGGATTGCTTTTGCGAGGGCGCTTCTAAAACAATCGGATTATCTGTTTATGGATGAGGCGACCGCGGCTATGGACATCCGGGGAAAAGATCAGGTATGGAAGAGTGTGAAACGGCATATGGAAGGTAAAACCGTGCTTATGGTTGCCCACGACAGACAGACCGTACAGAAAGCAGATTATATCATAGTAATGCATAACGGAAAGATTATCTGTCAGGGAGAACCGGCGGAAGTATATGCCGAGAATAGATATTACCGAGAATTAATAGGAAGTGAGGGACAGGGCAGATGAAAAACAACAAACATGTGATATCATTTTTTCTGAGCTTTTATAGAAGGCTTTCAATTCCCTGGTGGCTCTACCTGATCGCATTCGGAAGCGGCGTGGTTTATGCCGAGGTCGGAATGAGAGTATCGAAGTATCTGGTCCGTGTGAACAAGGGGGAACTATATAATTCTGTTATTTTAGGCTATGTCTTTTTTACGCTCTTTAATGCATTGCTGGGATTTTTGAAACCGCTTGTGGAGGAGTATGCCAATCAAAAAGTGATTCTGCGGGTAAGGTTTTCGATGTGGAGGAAGATCCTGCATCTTCCGATGGATCAGTTCGAAAAGGAACAGCCGTCTTCGCTGGTGTCGGCCGTTACGAACGACGTAACTCAGGCGACTCTGGTGATCAGTGGAATATTCTCAGGAGCTGCGTCGCTGTTCGGATTTATCCGCGCCTGTATGATCTTGTATCAATACAATTCGCCTCTCGCAGCATACCTTTTGCTCTGCATACCGGTTGCGGTGGCAATGTTTATCATCGTCGGCAAGCTGCAGTTTACCATAATGAAAAAGCGCTATGCTGCGTTGAATGAAATGACCACCTTTTTCTCCGAACACCTGTCGGCCGGGAAATATGTAAAAGCGAAGGTAATGGAAGAGAAAGAGCTGGAAAGCGGATATGCGGCAATTGATTCACGGTATAAGACAGATATATACTATGCTTTCATGGAGCAGATTCAGGTTCTGACCAATTCCTTATACTCCCTTCTTACGACTGTCGTAATGGCAGTGGGCGGTTCCAGATTGATTAACGCCGGGAAAATGGAAGCGACAGGGATTAATATGTTCAGCACCTATATGACGCAGGTGAATCTCTATATGGCGGAGCTTTTGACGGTGTGGCAGAACGTGATGGGGTCGAAAGGCGCACTTGTCCATGTCGGGGATATTCTTGATATGGAAGAGGAGCATACGGAAAAAGGCAATTCCTGGACAGAATCCGAGAACAGAGATATTGTGTTCAAAAACGTGAACTTTGGATATGGGAGTGAAAAAGAAATCCTTCATGACTTTTCCGTTTGCATTCCGGGAGGAAAGACGACGGCGGTGATCGGAGATAACGGTTCCGGAAAATCTACGGTCATGAAATTGCTACAGGGATTCTACCAGCCTGATTCGGGAGAAATATGGGTTGGAGGAAACAAGATATGCGAAACGAGTCCCCAGGAATGTCATAAAAAATTTGGCTATGTACTTCAGAACAATCCGCTGATGTCAGGTACGATTCGAGATAACATTCTGTATGGCACAGAAGGAGAAACGCCGGAGGAAGAGATGAAAAAAGCGGCAAGAGAAGCCAGAGCGGATTCTTTTATAGATGCGCTTCCCAACGGATATGATACGACTCTTGGAGAGGCGGGGAACCGTTTGTCAAGCGGTCAGAAACAGAGGATTGCCATTGCCAGGGCATTGATTGCGAAGCCGGATTATCTGATACTCGACGAGGCGGGGGCGAATCTGGACCATGACACATATATGAAGATCTATCATGGTATCAGGAAGAAGATGGAAGGCAATACAATTGTTTTCATCGCCCATGATATGCGCGAGATTGCAGAAGCAGACTATCTGGTCGTTATGCATCACGGACGTCTTGAAGCCTGCGGAACCCCTGAAGAAGTATTTGCCGTAAGCAGGACTTATCAGGAATATCTGCAGTCCGCTGAGGCATCTTAAAAGAAAGAAGGAATGATTATGAAGAAATTTACGATTGTGTCTTCCCTGCTTTTCGTGTTACTTTTTTGTGGGATGGTGGGATATGTGGCGTCTTCCGAAGACTTTACGCCTCCAAAGGAGGAGGAAGAAGCAGTCGTGCCGGAAGAAGAAGACAGGGAAGCGCCTGTCTGGAATACGACAGTAGATGAACTCGTCTCATTTCTGGAGGAGAAGGGGCTGATCCATGCAGACAGTAAAGTGACGCTTAGTGCGGAAGGTCTGTGTACGCTTGCTCTAAAGTATGACGGAGCCGAAATATACTGGTGGGATCTGGAGAATCTGGCCCCGGAATCTGATGAGTATCAGGCATATGAGAGTCTCAGGACAAAAGGAGAGATTGATTTATATGGCTCCGGTATGATTATCATGCCGAAGAAAAACGGTCCTTATGCACTTTTATTAACCTATTATGAAGGCGATGTGCAGGCGTTAGAAAAAGCGTTTGGAGAATTTGGTCAGGAGAATTGATTGATGAAAATGAAGCTTGTTTTGGTAGAAAAAGACGAAACTTTGCGTACACAGCTGGAAGAATTGCTGGCATTTTATAATTTATTTGATATTGTGAAAACCTTTGACGGAATCAATGAAGCCAATAAATATATCTGTCTGAACGAGGTGGACGCGGTATTTATCAACATCAGAACAGGGAATCCAAGATACAGCGGGGACGGCTCCTTTCTGGCATACAATCTGTCCCAGATAAAGCCGGATGTTCTTGTGGCGCTGTATTCGGAAGAAAAGTTAGAGGCGGGGATGGTATTTGAATGCTGCTGTGATGAATACTTTCGGCTTCCGTTTGATAACCGTGTGCTTCAGCGGGTGGTTAAGCGGCTGCAGTATTTGTTTGAGCTGCTCCAATACAAACGGTTATCTGTGAACCGTTCTATGATGATCAAGACGCGAAACGGATATCAGCTTGTGGATATTGATAAGGTTCTCTTTATCGAACGGATGGACCGAAAGAACAAGATGGTGATGGTGGACGGAAAAGAGATGATTCTTTCCGGATATTCCATGAATGAATTGGAACAGATTCTGGAAGGGTATAATTTTTACCGGTGCTATCAGTCTTTTATCGTGAATCTTTCCAGAGTATCTTATGTCCGGGCAGATAACGAAGCGAAAAATTTTGCTCTGATTTTCGAAGGATATGCGGGGGAAGTTATGGTGAGCCGCGATAAATATACGGAAGTACTGCAGCTTCTGAAAAATAAATATGCGAAGCTTACGCTTTAGGAGGAGAAAGATGAAGTCAAAAGTTTTATCGTTTGCCGAATATGATCAGGTGGATATCAGTATGTACAAGAAAGTATTCAAGCTTGATGAGAAGGCGTACAAGAAAGAAATAGATTTTATAAAGAACAAGAACAGCATTTGGGAAGAAACCGGAGAAGTTACATACGGGGCGTTCATTGTATGCAATCTGGAATCGGAGAATCCGTTTTTTAACAGAGAGAACCTGAAAATTATGGTAGGGCAGGGGTTCTTTCACAAGAAGCTGGAAGCGATGTGCGTCGGGCTGAAAAAAGGGACGGCCGGTGTGCTGGACGTTGACGGGGAGAAAGTGACCGTAACGGTCCGTTCCATTCAGCAAAAAAAGAGTCCTGTGATCACGGATGAGATGATAAAAGATCTTGGAATTGAAGGAGTGAGCAATGTAGAACAATATGAGGCTCATCTGATCCGGGAGCAGAAAAAAAAGATTGCAGAAAACGAGGGATACGAAGCCGTCCAATATGTGATGGACAAAGTATTTGAGGCCAGTACGTTCGATCTTAAGAAGGCTGACTGGAAAGAAATGACAGATCATGAAATTAAGAGATTGAAGGCAATCTCCAGAGAACAGGGATTGAATCTGGAAACCATGACGCCAGAGGACTTTGAAGGGAAGATGCCGTTCTCAAGCTATCATGAATTATTCGCAAGCGTGCAGAACGATTCATGGGACAGGCTCTGCGGCTATCTTCTGGGGCGGGAATACGCAGAAAAAGACGGCGTCGGATATACGATGGAGCAATACCGGGACGATATGGAAGAGTACGTGAAATTCTGGCATGAAACGAAAGAAAATGCAGAAAAAATCAATACTTATGAATATTCGGAAATTATGTTTTATGTAAATTATTATTACAATAAAGTAAAAGAATACGTGACAGAAAATTTCTTTAAGGAGGAAAAGTAGATGGCAATTCAATATGTGGATGATGAGAGTTTTAAAGAGCAGATTAAGGAAGGGTTCGTGATCGTGGATTTCTTTTCCACAACATGCGTACCGTGTAAAGCCTTTTCCCGTATTTTGGAAGAGTTAGACGCGGAGCTTCCGTTTATCAATATCGTAAAAGTGAACACCACAGATTATCCGAAGCTTGGCAAAGAGAATCGTATTTTTGGGGTTCCAACCGTTCAATTCTATAAAGACGGTGAAAAAAAGTTTGAGCACGTAGGCGTGATGGAAGTTGAGGAAATAAAAGAGAAGATCACAGAATTCATGTATTAAGAGGGAATGGATATGGAAACCGGGGAAAAAATCTATGGATTTGAAGTTAAAGAAAAGAAGTATGTGCGTGAGGTCGAAGGAGATATTATTCAGATGGAGCACCTGTCAACCGGAGCGCAGGTCGTCGTTATAGACAATCAGGACGTTAAAAAGAGCTTTCTGGTTGGATTTCGGACCATACCAAAGGACAGCACGGGAGTTTTCCATATTCTGGAGCATTCTGTGCTAAATGGTTCCCGCAGATATCCGGATAAAGCTATGTTCGTCAATCTGATGAAACATTCCATGGCAGAATTCGTAAATGCAATTACATATCCGGATCATACGGTATATCCCTTTTGCACAGAGAATGAGAAGGATTTTATGAATCTGATGGACGTTTATCTAAACGCGGTATTTTGTCCGAATGTTCTTACGGATAAAGAGATCTTTGAACAGGAGGGCTGGCATTTTCAGTGTGAAGACGGAAAAGCTCCGGAGATTAACGGCGTTGTTTATAATGAGATGAAGGGAGCTTTTTCTTCACCGGATGGTGTTCTGGACCGTATGATCCTGAATTCTCTTTTCCCGGATACGACCTATGCAAATGAGTCCGGCGGAGATCCGGATGTGATCCCGGAACTGACTTATGAAGAATATCTGAATTTCCACAGAACCTATTATCATCCGTCCAACAGCTATATTTACCTCTATGGAAATATGGATATGGAAGAGAAATTAAATTGGCTGGATCAGGAATATCTGTCTGCTTACGATAGAAAAGAAGTAGATTCTGAGATTCATCTGCAGAAGCCGTTTGAGCAAATGCATGATATCACAAAGCCGTATTCGATCGCAAGTAATGAATCGACAGAAGATAACACCTATCTTTCCTACAATAAGGTCATTGGGACTTCTCTGGATGAAAAGCTGTATCTGGCATTCCAGATCCTGGATTATGCACTGCTTTCTGCGCCGGGAGCACCAATTACAAAAGCACTTCTGGAAGCAGGAATCGGAAAAGATATCAGCGGGTCGTATGACAGCAGCACCTATCAGCCGATCTTCTCCATTGTGGCAAAGAATGCCAATGAAGAGCAGAAAGCAGAATTTGTAAAAGTGATCGAAGATACATTGAAGGCTATCGTAGAAAACGGAATGGACAAAAAGGCACTGGAAGCGGGAATCAATTACCATGAATTCCGTTACCGTGAAGCAGACTTCGGAGGCTATCCAAAGGGACTGATGTACGGTCTGCAGATATTTGACAGCTGGCTTTATGATGAGACAAAGCCGTTTATCCATGTGGAGGCACTGGACACCTTTGCGTTCTTAAAAGAACAGATCAATACCGGGTATTTTGAAAAGCTGATTCAGACATATCTTTTGGATAACCAGCATGGAGCACTGGTCACGATCGTGCCGGAACCGGGACGTACAGCCAGACTGGATGCGGAGTTAAAAGAAAAACTGCAGGTATATAAAGAAAGCCTTAGCAGGGGAGAAATCGAAAAGCTGATTGCAGATACAAAGCATTTACAGGAGTATCAGGAAGAACCGTCAAGTCAGGAGGATTTGGAGAAGATCCCGATGCTGACAAGAGCGGATATTTCCCGAGAGATCGCACCGATTTATAATGAAGAGATGAAGATTGCAGATATCCCGATGGTATTCCATGAGATTGAGACGAACGGGATCGGTTATCTGGATCTGATGTTTGACCTTTCGGATGTGCCGGAAAAGGATCTTCCGATGGTGGGGCTTCTGCAGGCAGTTCTCGGAATCATTGACACTGAGCATTATGAATATGGAGAACTTTTTAATGAAATCAACAGACACACCGGAGGAATCGGAACTTCACTGGAGCTTTACCCGGATGTGACGAAAGTAAAAGAAAAAGAATTCAAGGCAACTTTTGAAATCAAAGGGAAAGCACTTTATGGACAGATTCCATTTGCCATCCGTATGATGAAAGAGATTCTGACAGCATCGAAACTGGATGATGAAAAACGTCTGAAAGAGATTCTTTCTATGACAAAGACCAGATTGCAGGATCGTTTCCTGTCTGCAGGACATTCCGCAGCAGCACTCCGGGCAATGTCTTATAAGTCACCGATTTCAAAATTCAAAGATACGACGAATGGAATAGAATATTACCAGAATATCCGTGAGATGGAAGAACATTTTGATGAGAAGAAAGAAGAAATCATCAGCGGATTGAAGGCTTTGTCGGAATTGCTTTTCAGAAAAGGCAATGTGATGATCAGTTACACAGCCTCAAGAGAGGGACTTGCCGTTTTGGAAGAGGAGATCGGAAGCTTAAAAGAAGCTCTTTATCCGGAGAGAACGCCAGAGAGCCGATGCATCCTGCACTGTGAAAAGAAGAATGAAGGATTTAAAACTTCTTCTAAAGTACAGTTTGCGGCAAAGGCAGGCAACTTTATCGACGCAGGGGAGGAATATAACGGGGCATTGCAGATCCTGAAAGTGATCATGAGTTATGAATACCTCTGGATCAATATCCGCGTAAAAGGTGGTGCGTATGGCTGCATGAGTAACTTCAATCGCATTGGTGAGGGATATTTTGTATCTTACCGTGACCCGAATCTTGGAAGAACCCTGGAAATCTACGACGGAGTTCCGGAATATCTGGAGAACTTCACGGTCAGCGAACGCGATATGACAAAATATATTATCGGAACGATCAGCAACATTGATCAGCCGATGACTCCGGCAACCAAGGGAGACCGTTCCATGAACCTTTATATGAATCATGTCAGTGCAGAGATGATCAGAAAAGAAAGAGAACAGATCCTTACAGCAAACCAGGAGGATATCCGCGCACTTGCAGGTGTGGCGCGTGCAGTGCTTGCAAATGATCAGATCTGTGTGATCGGAAATGAAGCAAAGATTGAAGAAGAAAAAGAATTATTTGTGACAGTTGAGAATTTATTTTAAAAGGAGAATGCATGAGAGCAGATTTTAAATCAGGATTTGTAACGTTGATCGGCAGACCGAATGTGGGAAAATCCACCCTTATGAACTATCTGATCGGTCAGAAGATCGCTATTACATCGAATAAACCACAGACCACAAGAAACCGGATCCAGACGGTGCTTACGACCGAGGAAGGACAGATCGTATTTGTCGATACACCGGGAATCCACAAGGCAAAGAACAAGCTTGGCACCTACATGGTAAATGTGGCAGAGCGTACCTTAAATGAAGTGGATGTGGTGCTGTGGCTGGTTGAGCCAAGTACCTTTATCGGAGCCGGAGAGCAGCACATTGTGCAGCAGCTTGGGAAGGTGACAACACCTGTCGTGCTGGTCATCAACAAGGCAGATACCGTGAAGAAGGAAGATATTCTTCCGTGTATCGCAAAATACAATGAAGTATACCAGTTTGCAGATATCGTTCCGGTATCTGCGAGAACCGGTGAAAATACAGACGAGCTTTTAAAGGTCATCATGAAATATCTTCCGTATGGACCGCAGTTTTATGATGAAGATACCATTACCGACCAGCCGGAAAGGCAGATCGTGGCAGAGCTGATCCGTGAGAAAGCACTGCACTGCCTGAATGAGGAGATTCCACATGGAATTGCGGTATCAATCGAGAAGATGAAAGCACGCAAAAAAGTGATGGATATTGAGGCAACGATCATCTGTGAACGTGATTCACATAAAGGAATCATCATTGGCAAGCAGGGATCCATGCTGAAAAAGATCGGCAGTACAGCGCGATATGAGATCGAGCAGATGCTCGAATGTAAGGTAAATCTCCAGCTTTGGGTAAAAGTAAAGAAGGACTGGAGAGACAGTGATTTCCTGATCAAAAACTTTGGATACCGAGAAGACGAGTAAAAAATGTCAAGGTGTTTCTCTGAAAAACAGTTGGCAGATATTACGCAGTATAGCATCTGAAAATATGGGAGAACCTAATCTTAAAAGGCATAAGAAAAAGATGAGGTGACCGAAGGATGAATCAGGAATACTGGGATCAGTTTGCAAGAACAGGACGGGTGGAGGATTATCTCTCCTACCGGGAAAAGGAAGTCTGCAAAGCGAAAACGGAGAAATACGGGGACAAATGCAGTGAATCAGTTAACAACAATGACAGGGATGATTCTGTCGGTAGCACCGATTGGTGAATATGATAAAAGAGTCGTGATCCTGACAAAAGAAAAAGGGAAAATATCAGCGTTTGCAAAAGGGGCGAGACGACCGAACAGTCCGCTTGCAGGGGCTTGTACACCTTGTAATTTCGGAAAATTCATGCTGTATGAAGGAAGAAATTCCAACACTCTCCAGTCGGCAGAGATCGAAAATTATTTTGCAGAGCTCCGCACGGATGTGGAAGCGGCATACTATGCATTTTATTTTCTCGAATTTGCAGATTTTTATACAAGGGAAGCCAATGACGAGCGGGAAATGCTGAAGCTTCTTTATCAGACGATGCGCGTGCTGACGAAAAAGATCATTCCATTTGAGCTGGTACGCTACATATTTGAACTGAAGGCACTCAGTGTCAGTGGGGAAGGACCGCAGGTATTTCAGTGTGTCAGATGCGGGAACAGGGAACGTCCCTGTGTGTTCAGTGTAAAGGAAGGTGGTTTGGTCTGCAGTGAATGCGGTCAGAATGTCTATGACGGAATGCGGCTGAATACGTCTACCCTTTATGCCATGCAGTTCATTGTCGGGACACCGGTGGAAAAGCTCTATACCTTTACCTTAAGCGATGAAGTTTTAAAGGAACTGGGAAAGCTAATGGGGCGTTATCTGGATGTATACGTGGCTCACAGATTCAAGTCGCTTGAGATTCTGGAGCAGCTCACAGGGCTGAAATAACCGGAAAATTGTATATTAGATTAGAAAATAAAGACAAATTTGGCGAAAATTAGCAGGATAAGCTTGCAAAACCTATATGCAATAGGTATAATAGGTGAATCAGAGAGGAATAAATGTTATCGCGATAAGTGGCGTTGTTCTTCTAACGAAAAATAAAAAGAATGCGAGGATTAGTGTTATGGTAGAAAAGACAATGGACAAAATTGTAGCTTTGGCAAAATCAAGAGGCTTTGTATATCCGGGGTCTGAAATCTACGGTGGGCTTGCAAATACATGGGATTATGGTAACCTGGGTGTTGAACTTAAGAACAACGTAAAGAGAGCATGGTGGAAGAAATTTATTCAGGAGAATCCGTACAACGTAGGTGTTGACTGTGCGATCCTGATGAATCCGCAGACATGGATCGCTTCCGGACATCTGGGAGGATTCAGTGATCCGCTGATGGACTGTAAGGAATGCCACGAACGTTTCCGTGCAGATAAGATCATTGAAGATTATGCACATGAGCATGGAATCGATATTCCGGACAGCATTGACGGATGGTCACATGAAGAGATGGAAGGATTTGTAAAAGAACACGAAGTTCCGTGTCCGACTTGTGGAAAGCACAATTTCACAGAGATCCGTGAATTTAACCTGATGTTCAAGACTTTCCAGGGTGTAACAGAAGATGCAAAGAACGTTGTTTACCTTCGTCCTGAGACTGCGCAGGGAATCTTCGTAAACTTTAAGAACGTACAGAGAACTTCAAGAAAGAAGCTTCCATTTGGTATTGGTCAGATCGGTAAATCATTCCGTAACGAGATTACACCAGGTAACTTTACATTCCGTACCCGTGAGTTTGAACAGATGGAACTTGAATTCTTCTGCAAACCGGATACAGACCTTGAATGGTTTGCTTACTGGAAGAAATTCTGTCTTGACTGGCTGTTCTCTCTTGGACTTAAGGATGAGGAAGTCCGTTACAGAGATCATGACAAAGAAGAGCTTTCTTTCTACAGCAAGGCTACAACAGACGTAGAATTCCTCTTCCCATTTGGATGGGGCGAGCTGTGGGGAATCGCAGACAGAACAGATTATGACCTGACACAGCATCAGAATGTATCAGGACAGGATCTGACTTACTTTGATGATGAAACCAATGAAAAATACATTCCATACGTTATCGAGCCATCACTTGGTGCTGACCGTGTGGTACTTGCG
>ENA-OOZA01001445-OOZA01001445.1-human-gut-metagenome-genome-assembly--contig:-NODE-1445-length-12174-cov-2.040680_pt1 | contig 12174 bp, 13 predicted proteins | sample MGYA00241703_ERZ501378 | MGnify/ENA primary metagenome ERZ501378 (study PRJEB25962, sample SAMEA2042916) | human gut metagenome | biome: human gut; feature: human-associated habitat; material: faeces...
TGCATAGTCAGTGATATCTTTGAGATAAATGTGTCAACCAATATTGACAATATCAGATTTTAATTTTTCCTGCACTTTTGGATAACTGCAAATTTCTTCATTTCCTTTTATAACATCAATAAGCTGTTTACAGTATTTTAGTTCTTTTTCTAAAGAATCATCTGTGTTTTTATCAGGAAATTTTTCTTTCATTGTTTCATCAATTTCATAGATGCTACGGCGCAGTTTTTTTGATTGTTCCTGGAGTACTTGACGGGGGAGTCTTTTGATTGTATTTTGATTATGTATGCGTTGCATCCATAATAATGTATTTTGACTTAATAATTCCTTTTTCTAATGTTAACTGAACTGTTTTGGCAATCAGCATATCCAAAAGATTCATATCCTTTAAACGTAACTTCCGAAATTTTGTCAATGAACTTGGATTTATAACTTCATCTTCTGGAGCCATGTCCAAAAAATATTTAAAAGACATATCGTATTTAGAACGTTCAACCAGATCAATATCTGATAAATCGTAAATTGATTTCAAAAGAAGATATTTAAATATTCGGATAGGTGGAACTGCATTTCCTCCGTTATCCAGACAATAATTAGCAAGCAATGCATCATAAATAAAGCTAAAATCAACCAATTCTTTTATCTGCCGGAGAAGATTATCTTTTGGGATTATTAATTCATATATTTCCATGTAGAGATTTAGCACCAATTTCTGCTGTTGTTCGATTATAAAAACACCGCCTATATTTGATAGATACATTGTACCAAATATAGAACGGTATAATCTAATTTTTCAGTGCCATCGAACGAGGGGCAGGGGAGTTGAATAGGCGTAGACTATTTTTGTTGACTATTGTGCAAAGAAAAAGTTTGTACGTTTGATATTCTTTAATTCATCTGAAGAAATGTGAAGAGCATTTTTCAATTCATCATTAAGCGGTAGCGGATTTTCGCTGGCAATCACTTTCATGGCGATACTCTGATAAAAGTACGTAATCGTGGAAATCAGACCGACAACGTGCATGGAATTAATGCCGATTGACGGAAGACGCAACGTCAGAATGTCAAAAGGCGGCTTTGTATTTACAAGGATAAAAACCGTACATGTATCGCTGTAGGTAATATCGCCTTCGTAAATATAATTCGCTTCGTAGTAGTTGGATATGTCATCGACATCGTAATACATCGTAGCAGTTAATGACAAATTCTTATTTTCCAGAACTGCCTTCTGCAAGCAGTTCTTTTCTCCGTTAAACCAATAAAGATAAAGTTTGTCAGAAAAATAATTCTGGTACCTTGCAATTTCGGCTGCGCTTTTATCGGTTGAAGTTATGGGGAGCAGAGAGGCTATGTCGATATTCAGAATCTGACAAATGTCTACCAGAGTGTCAATACTTATGAGAACCTCTCCTTTTTCGTATTTGGAAATCGTGGCAACGCTTTTGTTCAATTTTTTGGAGAGATCACTTAAGGTCATGTGTTTGGTCCGGCGTCTTGCCCGAAGCTTTTTGCCAAGTGTTGTGTAAAAATCGCAAGAATCCATATTATCCCTCCTTGATGTTTTTTGATAATGTTAGTTGATAAAAACTAAAAAGTATAAAAAGATTCTAACATATTCTGATAAAAAATGCTACTAGGCAAAATTTTTGTTAGTTTTGAAAGGTAAATTTATTTCATTTTTCTTCAGGTAATAATATTCATAAAGCTGCTTTATGAAATCTGCTATCTGCTCCATCAGATAATGGTTCTTTTGTGCCTGTTCATTCCAGCTGCATGCATGCTCTATATTCCCCCGCCAATGCTTCTGCCGGTTGAATCCCTGATTTTCTATCTTCCATCTGTTTCTTCCCGCATTTACTATTTTTCTGGCATTGTTTTTTGTGATTGTAATGTCTGCAATCCATGCAAACTCTGTTGTTTCTTTTTTTTCATCTGGTTTAATCTTCTTTTCTGTATAATATGTCAGATTTACATCTGTATTCTGAAACATAATCTGATTCTGATATTCTATTTCTGAACCTATCTTTTCTTTTTCCGGCAATGACTGATATTCTTTGGCTATGGATGATGCACTTCCCTTTTTATAACGGATGATATAATTCCAGCTGTTATCTGTGCAGGTCTGTATAACTTTCTGACTGACATACAACCCATCTGCCGTTATAATGATCGGAAGTCTCGGAAACTGTTTCTTAATCTTTTCTGCAACTCTGATAAATGCTTTACTTTCACAGTCCTGTTTTATTTTTTTTTCACTCTGATTGATATATTCCTCAGAATTCTGGATCGCTTCAGATGCTATACTGCATACAAGGTTATTCCCCAGATAAAGTTTTGCTTCGAGCACGCTTCTGTGATACTTCGTAAATTCATCTGCTTCTCCACGGTTATAGCAGCGACTCAGGTAATATTCATTCTTTTTCTGATATCCCTCATCCAGTTCTGTGGCGTCAATAATGATCTGCCACCTTTTCAACACCCTGGCATCATCAAATGTTTTTCTACGGATCATAGAATAAGCAATATCTTTCTGTATTTTTTCCAGTTCCTCTGGGTTCAGTCTTGCCAAAAATTCATTCTCTATAACACCATGAGGAAGATACTCCTTCTTTTCTTCACTCATGAATGAGTAGAGATTTTCTACAACTGCATCATCATTAAATTTCAGTGTCATTTCCTGCATACTTGAAATTCCGCTTATGCATTTGTAGTACATGGTTCCAAGCATAACCCTCACTGGATATTCAATATAACTTTGATTTCGCGGATCATTCACCTCAGCAAATTTGGCAAATAACTCTGGGTAATATTTATTTTGAATCTTATTGTATTCAACAACTGGATTCTTTTCCGGTCTTCTTTTGGCTCTTTCCTGTTCTCTGTTCATTTTTCTTCCTTTGCGACAAAGTTTTTTCTTTTATTTTACTCCATCGTAAAGGAAGATGCTTTAAATTCAATAAATTTAATGCGAATTATTTTTTATCTATTTTCATACAATTTTTGTAATATGAAAAAAATGTATGAAAATAGATAAAAAACAGGAAAAGTAATAGACAGATACTGCGGTTTCTAAATAGAATTTTCGTATAATGAAAATAATAGTAAAAATTATTGTCGAATGAAGAAACTAGATAAATTTGTGAATAGATTATCAATGTGCAATAATTATTAATGAAAAGAGTACTCATAAAACGTTATAAAGCTGAATGGAGGCGAGGAGATTATGTCTAAGGAAGCAAAAGTAGGATACAAGAAGAATATAGGAACCATTCTTTTGTTATCTTTTGCCGGCTCAATTATTTATGGATTGCCATATTTTCGATCATATTACTATGATACGTATCAGGCAATGTATCACTTGACTAATACGCAGATGGGACTTTTAGGAAGTGCTTACGGCGTGTTGGGTGTATTTTCTTATATTATCGGTGGAGTATTGGCCGATAAAATCAAAGCGAAAAAACTGCTTATTTTTTCGATGATTGCAACTGGTTTGGGTGGATTGCTTCATTTGTTTGTTAATAATTTCTATGCATTGGTAGTGATCTATGGATTATGGGGTGTTACATCTCTTTTGACTTTCTGGCCTGCGCTTATGAAGATTGTCAGAATCCAGGCAACTGAGGAGGAACAAAGCCGTGCTTATGGAACCTTTGAAGGTGGGCGAGGTGTATTCAATGCGGCACATCTTGCAGTGGCAACAGCGATTTTTGGAATTTTTCAGAGAAAGGCAATGCCGACTCTCGGAATTAAAGGAATTATCTGGTTCTATTCGTTGGCACCGTTGATTGTAGGTATTATCTTTATTTTCCTGTTGAAGGAGCCTGAGACCGTTAAAGAAGACGGAACTTCAAGCACTGTTTCATTTAAAGATATTATCAGAGTGTTAAAGATGCCGGTTATGTGGTTGATTATTATCATGATGTACACAAGTTATACTTTTAATATGTCATCATATTATTTTACTCCTTATGCAAGTAATATCATCGGAGTTACAGCTGTGATCGCAGCAATCTTAACGGTTATGTCTCAGTACATCCGTCCGTTTGCGGCAACACTTGGTGGATTTTCCGGAGATAAATTCGGAAGAAGCCATACAATGATTGTTGGTTATATTTTGATGATCGCCGGTGTGGTTATCATGGACGTTACAGGCAAAATGGCTTCGGATAGCAGAATGATATTGGTTGTGGCGGCTTGTGTGCTGGTATATGCAGGTATGTTTATAAACTTTGGTCTGTACTTCTCGTTTATTTCAGAAGGTGGTATTCCGGTGGAATTAGGAGGAGTTGCAATTGGTATGGCGTCCACATTTGGATATTTGCCGGAAGTTTTGAGTTATACAATCGCAGGTAAATTGTTAGATACTTATCCGGGATATCAGGGATATCACCTGAATTTCCTGTATATGATCGCGATGGGCGTGATTGGATTAATCGTTGCGATTATCTGGACAAAAAAGTATGGAAAGAAAAAAGCAGATGCTACAGAAGCATAATAAAAAAGAAGGAGGGTTAAATTATGGCTAAAGTAGAATCAACAGTAAAAAGAGTAATGGCGCGAGATGAATTTCCTTACGAGTGGGATGTGATCGAGAACGAATGGATTACAATGTCTGATGGCTGCCGCCTTTCGGCGCGTGTTTGGCATCCTAAGACAGATAAACCGGTTCCTACAATATTTGAGACACAGCCGTATCGTAAGAGAGATGGAATGCGTGGAAGAGATGAACCGATGTATGGTTTCTTTGCAGGTATGGGATATAACGTAGTTCGCGTAGATATGCGTGGAGCAGGAGAGTCTGACCAGTGTTTCTATGATGAATACCTGAAACAGGAACAGGATGATGCGGTAGAATGCATCGAATGGATTGCCGAGCAGCCATGGTGTGACGGAAATGTCGGAATGATGGGAAAATCATGGAGTGGGTTTAACTCATTGCAGGTTGCGGCAAGACAGCCAAAAGGATTAAGAGCGATCATCTGTGTAGGATTTGTTGATGACAGATATACACAGGATATTCATTATAAAGGTGGATGCCTGTTGAATGATAACTTCTGGTGGGGCAATATTATGCTGGCATACATGTGCCGCGCGATTGATTCGGAGATCAAACCGGATACATGGAAAGAAGAGTCTGTTAAACGTTTGGAGGAAATGCCACTTTGGCCGGCTAACTGGATGGAACATCAGACAAGAGATGATTACTGGAAACACGGCTCTGTAAGTGTGAATTATGACGATATTAAAGTTCCTGTATTTGCACTGGATGGATGGGCTGATTCTTATACAAACAGTGTATTAACTTTGATGGAAGGATTAAGTGTTCCGAGAAAAGCACTGATCGGACCTTGGGCACATGTATTTGCTCATGACGGAATGCCTCAGCCGGCAATTGATTTCCTTGGTGAAGCTACAAAATGGTGGGATAAATGGCTGAAAGGTGTTGATAACGACACATTAGACTGCCCGATGGTACAGGTGTGGTTGGAAGACAGCATGGAACCAGAAACTGTACATCCGCTTAGTGATGGACGCTGGGTTGCATTGGACGGATGGCCGTCAAAAGATGTTGCTATGAAAACACTTTCTATGACATACGGACATCTTCAGGATGAAGCAAATACAAAGAAAGAAATCGTAGATCTTTGCACACTTCCAAATCACGGACTCCTGGCAAATGAGTGGATGGGAGCAGGTGTTCTCGGGGAGTCTCCGGCAGACATGAGAGTAGATGATGGAATGGCAATGGTATTTGATTCGGATATATTAGAGGAAGAAGTAGAGATTCTTGGATATCCGGAATTTGAGGTAGAGTTTACCTGCGATAAGCCAAATGCATTTATGTATGCTCAGCTGAGTGATATCCATCCGGATGGAGCTGCAACAAGAGTTTCTTATGGACTTATGAATCTGACGCATTTAGAGGGGCATGATAAGGTGGTATACCTTGAAGAAGGTAAGACATATAAAGCAAAAGTACAGTTGGATGTGTGTGGACATAACTTCCCGAAAGGACACAGAATCAGACTTTCTATTGCAAACTCATTCTGGCCAATGATCTGGCCATCACCGGAGCTTGCAACATTAAAACTGGATCTGTCTACTGCTAAATTTGCATTACCGATGTTCTCAGGAAAAGATGCGGAAGGTCCGAATATGGAAGCCAGATGTGCGCCGCTTACTCCGATGACAACATTATCACCTGGTCGTGTAGACCGTACAATTGAGTATGATCTGCTCACGGATTCATGGACATCTATTACAAACGGTGTTGGTGGAGTGTTTGGAGAGGGTATCTATCGCTTTGATGATATTGGAACGGTAGTAGAACATAACCTCAAGAGAGAACTGACGATGAGCAACAAAGATCCGTTGTCAGCCAAATATACTATTACGCAGAAGATGAAGAACGGCCGTGATGGATGGCTGACAGATTGTGATATCGTTGTTACTCAGACTGCTGATAAAGATAACTTCTATATTACCGGACACATGGATGCATCAATTAATGATGAACATGTATTCCACAGAGATTATGACTACAAAGTAAAGAGAAATGGAATTTAAAAAGGGGCGAGGCGATTGAAAGAAAAAAGTATTACATTCTGGGAACTTGTGCTTATGAATGTATCTGCCCTTTATGGAATCCGCTGGATTGCAAAATCAACCTCAGACAGTTTTGGCCTGGGGTTGGGAGCAATCCCGATGTGGATCATATTTATGCTGATATTCTTTGTGCCGCAGGCGCTGATGTGTGCGGAACTGGCAACAGCATATCCTACAGATGGAGGTCTGAATGACTGGGTTAAAATTGCATTCGGAACAAAATATGGATTTTTAGTATCCTGGATGCATTGGACGGCACTTATTTTCTGGTATGCATCTTTTCTGACATTTTTCTCAATCAATTTTACTTACATGATTGGGAAACCAGAACTTGCAGATAACAAAATACTAGTATTGATTATGTCGTTGGTTGTTTTCTGGGCGTTGTCGTTTGCGAGTATGCGTGGTATGAAATTTGGAAAATACTTTACCAGTGTAGGTGCGCTGGGTTCGGTGGTACCGACGGTGTGTCTGATTGGTATGGCAATTCTGGCAGTGGTAGTGTTCAAAAAGGCACCAAGTGCATCTGAGTATACGATAGCAACATTGACCCCTAAGCTAAATATGAATTCGCTGGTTGCAATTTCGGGAATTACATTTGCGTATACAGGAGCTGAATTTACAGCAAACTTCGCTTCTGAAATGAAAAATCCTCAGAAAGATTATCCAAGAGCAATCATGATTGCTGCCGGAACAATCTGCGTATTATATGTGATTGGTTCGGTATGTATGACAATGCTGATGCCGACGTCAGAAATCTTTGCGTATACAGGGACTTTGGATGCATTAGTAATTGCCTGCAATCTCCTGGAAGTTCCTCAATTTTTTGTTCAGATCGTAGCATTTGGAATTACTTTGTCGATATTTGGAGCGGTAGTGCTGTATATTGCGCAACCGACAAAGATGTTGTTTGGATATTCTGAACCGGGAATCTTTCCGGAGAAGATTACGAAGAAAAATGAGCATGACATTCCGGAGAAGGCGATTTTATTTCAGGCGATACTTGTTTCTCTGCTGCTTGCAGGCGTGGCAGTTTTCCCGGCAGTTGAAACGATTTACAATGTATTAATTACTATGACCGCGTTGACATCGTTGTTTCCGTATGTTCTTTTGTTTGCGGCATATATTAAAATTAAACGGAAAAAGGTTGATAAACCTGGGTTGTATCAGATGACAAAAAATAAAAAGTGGGGATGCTTTCTTGGGTATATGGAATTGGTAATCTGCGTGATTGCGATTGTGTGCTCGGCACTTCCGGTTATGACAACTTTTAAAGAAAATGTAGTCTATGAAGTTGAAATGATAGGCGGAGGTTTATTAGTTATCGTGTCTGGATTGTGGTTGTGGAAACGTTCGGGCTTGAAAAATAAGACATTTGAAATAGAATGATTTTAATTAAAGAGAAGGCTAAAAAGGATCTTTTGAAAACGTTGGGTTTCAAAAGGTCTTTTTTATGCAAAATTGGCATGCACAAAAACATGAAAACTGGCTGTTTTAAAAATACCAGATGAGCGTATGATAAGACTCAAAGAAAATTCACAGAAAACAGATAGGAAAGGTACAGGAATTATGAAAGAGAACAGATATGAATTAAATAAGCAGCTGGCACAGATGTTAAAAGGCGGAGTTATCATGGATGTAACAACTCCGGAGCAGGCAAAGATCGCAGAAGAAGCAGGTGCATGTGCAGTCATGGCACTGGAAAGAATCCCGGCAGATATCCGTGCGGCAGGCGGCGTATCCCGCATGAGCGATCCGAAGATGATCCGCGGCATTCAGGAAGCGGTATCCATTCCGGTTATGGCAAAATGCAGAATCGGACATTTTGTAGAAGCGCAGATCCTGGAAGCAATCGAGATTGATTATATCGATGAAAGCGAAGTACTTTCACCGGCCGATGACATTTACCACATTAATAAAAAAGAGTTCAAAGTACCATTTGTATGTGGTGCAAGAGATCTCGGCGAGGCACTCCGCCGTATCGCAGAGGGTGCATCCATGATCCGTACAAAAGGCGAGCCGGGAACCGGAGATGTTGTTCAGGCAGTACGTCATATGAGAGCCATGAATGCGGAGATCCGCCGTATCCAGAACTTAAGAGCAGATGAATTATTCGAAGCAGCAAAACAGTTACAGGTTCCGGTTGATCTTGTGGAATATGTTCATGAAAATGGAAAGCTTCCGGTCGTAAATTTTGCTGCAGGCGGAGTTGCGACACCTGCAGATGCGGCACTGATGATGCAGCTTGGAGCAGAAGGTGTATTTGTAGGTTCCGGAATCTTTAAGTCAGGTAATCCAGCAAAACGTGCGGCTTCTATTGTGAAAGCAGTTACGAACTACACAGATGCAAAACTGATCGCTGAACTTTCAACAGATCTTGGCGAAGCAATGGTAGGAATCAATGAACAGGAAATTGAATTATTAATGGCAGAAAGAGGAAAGTAAGATGACGATTGCAATCTTGGCAATGCAGGGAGCATTCTTAGAACATGGACAGATGCTGGACCGCCTGGGCGTGGAACATTTCGAAATCCGTAAAAAAGAAGATCTGGATCGTTCTTTTGACGGACTGATCCTTCCGGGCGGGGAAAGCACCGTTATGAGAAAGCTTCTGATCGAGCTGGATATTTACGATATATTAAAAGAGAAGATTGAAGACGGACTTCCGGTATTTGGAACTTGTGCCGGTCTGATCCTGCTGGCAGATCAGGTGGAAGATGGAGTCCAATGCTTTGGTACGATGAATATTCTGGCAAAGCGAAATGCTTATGGAAGGCAGCTTGGCAGTTTTTACACAGAAGATGAGATGAAAGGACTTGGAAAGATTCCAATGACATTCATCCGTGCGCCATATATTGCTGATGTCTATGGAAATGCAGAGACACTGGCCGTAGTAGATGGAAAAGTTGTGGCCGCAAGACAGGGCAGCCAGCTTGCAACTGCGTTTCATCCGGAACTGAATGATGATACAAGTGTGCATGCATATTTTGTAGAAATGATAAAAGGAAGCAAGGCACAGGCTGTATAGAAACGTCATTTATAATATGAAGACGGAACGACATTTTATCTAATAGGATAGCACTGTGTTTTTGAAAAGTAGAACAAAGCCCTGAATGATATCATTTTCAGAGAAGTAAATAACGGAGTGTACAAAGCAGGATTTGCGAGAAACCAGGAGGCATATGAGGAAGCTTATTATATGGTATTCAACCGTCTGGACTGGTTGGAGGAAAGACTGGCTGACAGAAGATATCTGTTCGGAGATAAGATTACAGAATCGGATGTCCGGTTATATGTAACACTGGCAAGATTCGATGTGGCTTATCATAATATCTTTCGTGTGAATAAGAAGCGTCTGAGAGATTATGATAATCTGTGGGCTTATGCAAGAGACCTGTATCAGACACCGGGATTCGGGGATACGACAGATTTTGCGGCAATCAAAAAGCATTATCACATTGACTGCAATCCTGGAAATATTCATCAGATCATTGCAAAAGGACCGGATGAAGAAGCGTGGCTGCTTCCACATGGAAGAGAGAAGCTTTCAGAAAAATAAAAAAGCTGTCAGGTTATGAAGGTATGCTAACCAGACAGCTTTTTGTGATATAAAAGTGTACACGGGAAGATACCGGGATGTATAATATTTTAGAGAAAGTATTTTTCGGAGATACACTAGTATTAAAATTTCGGAACATCCAGTTTTGGAATGATTTAATAATCGGAGGAGTGAAATATATGTATGAGCAGGATTATATAATAAGAATGAATAATGAAGTTATCAGAACAATGGTGAAATTATTATTAAACAAGGATATAGGTACACCTGTAGATATTTCAGATGGAGCAATTAAAGGTGAAAATAGAAAAATCTTAGAAGCTGCGAACGGACAAAGTGGTATAGACAATATTAAGAAGATGGAAGAGGAAATACTAACACTTGTAGATGCGAATAAAGAAGGAGCTTTAGAAAAAGCACTTGTATTTTATGGATATCTAAATGAATTGACGGAAGATGCATTATTGTCGAAGAATTATAGTCACGAAAAAATTAAAAAAGGACTGAAGATTATTGCAGAGCGTTATGGAATATTAAATGTTATTGATTTGATATACAGATAAAACTGTAAAACATACTTGACAAATATGACATAGCGGTAATATAATAAAACCAATCCATAAAACCTATCGAAACAATAGGAAATATAAGGATTGGTTTTATTTAGTTTAAAGAACGGAAGGGAGCGTGCAGGATAATGACAAAAGAAAAGCGAATGTGGGGACGAATGCGATGTTGTTGCGCTTGCGCGCATGAAAAATAAAAATTACAAAAACATACTAAACATAGTTGACAAATAGGAATTAAGGTAGTATAGTAAATTCATCAAGAAAACATACCGAAAAAGTAGGAAAGGTAGGAAGCAAAATGTCAAAGATTTATAAAGGAACATTAGGACTGATCGGAAATACACCACTGGTGGAAGTAGTAAACATAGAAAAAGAACTTGGTTTGGAAGCAACACTTCTTGTAAAGCTTGAGTACCTCAATCCGGCAGGAAGCGTCAAAGACAGAATTGCAAAAGCAATGATCGAAGATGCGGAAGAAAAAGGAATCTTAAAAGAAGGTTCTGTGATCATTGAACCAACATCCGGTAATACAGGAATCGGTCTTGCATCCATCGCAGCAGCAAAAGGATACAGGATCATCCTGACAATGCCAGAAACGATGAGTGTGGAAAGAAGAAACATCCTGAAAGCTTACGGCGCAGAGATCGTACTGACAGAAGGAGCCAAAGGAATGAAAGGAGCCATCGCAAAAGCAGATGAGCTTGCAAAAGAGATTCCAAACAGCTTTGTTCCGGGACAATTTGTAAACCCTGCTAACCCGGCAGCACACAAGAAGACAACAGGTCCTGAGATCTGGAACGATACAGACGGAGCAGTCGATATCGTGATCGCAGGTGTCGGAACAGGCGGAACACTTTCCGGAATCGGTGCTTACTTAAAAGAGCAGAAACCGGAAGTTCAGATCGTAGCATTGGAGCCGGCTTCTTCACCGGTACTTTCAGAAGGAAAAGCAGGTCCGCATAAGATTCAGGGAATCGGAGCAGGATTCGTTCCAGATGTACTGAATACAAAAGTATATGATGAGATAATTACAGTTGAGAATGACGATGCATTTGCTACAGGAAAACTTCTTGCAAAACACGAAGGAGTTCTGGTAGGTATTTCATCAGGAGCAGCTCTCTGGGCAGCAATTGATTATGCAAAACGTCCGGAAAATAAAGGTAAAACTATTGTAGCATTACTTCCGGATAACGGAGACAGATATTATTCAACCCCTCTGTTCGCTGAGTAAGATTAAAAAAGAGAGTGAATAGATATTGACGTAGGACAGCGGGCAAAAGCCGGCTGTCTGATACGTTAAACTAGAGGAGAGAAGATTATGAAACTTTCGATGAAGAGCAGATATGGCCTGCGGGCATTAATTGATCTTTCAGTAAATTCTAAAAATGAGCAGGTAGCATTGGGGGGCATCGCGGAGAGAAATAATATCTCTCCACA
>ENA-OOZA01001453-OOZA01001453.1-human-gut-metagenome-genome-assembly--contig:-NODE-1453-length-12130-cov-2.295487_pt1 | contig 12130 bp, 10 predicted proteins | sample MGYA00241703_ERZ501378 | MGnify/ENA primary metagenome ERZ501378 (study PRJEB25962, sample SAMEA2042916) | human gut metagenome | biome: human gut; feature: human-associated habitat; material: faeces...
TGTGTTCAGGGGAGTCAGATCAAGGCTGGTAAGCCCGCTACAGCCGCTGAACATGGAATTCATATTGGTAACGTTGCTAGTGTCCAGAGGAGTCAGATCGAGGTTAGTAAGCCCGCGACAATCGTTGAACATACCGCCCATATTCGTTACTTTATGTGTATCCAAAGAAGATAGATTCAGAGAGGTCAGTCCGTTGCAATTGTAGAACATCATACTCATAGTTGTTACATTGCTAGTATCCAGAGGAGTAAGATCGAGAGAGGTAAGGCTAGCACATTCCGCAAACATACTATCCATTCCAACAACGTTACTGGTATTCAGAGTGGATAAATCAAGGTTAGTTAGGTTGTTACAGCAATTGAACATTCCAGTCATTAAAACAACATTGCTGGTATCTAAGTTGCTAAAATCTATGGATGATAAATTTGACTTGGAATTAAACATTAAGTGAGAATACATGGGAGCAATCACTTTTTGTCCCGGTACCTGAGAAGATACTTTCATGACAGTTCCGTCCATCCATGCAACTACGCCGCCATCTCCGTCAGCATCTACATCGATCAGGGTTGCAGAAGCAGGCATCATTTCATCGGTAAATATCATGGATGTAGTAGTGTCAGGAATTAAATCATTAAAATCATTTGAAAATTCAGATAATTTACCACCTTTGATAACAAAAGTTTTAGACTTGGCATAAAGCTCCATATCAGATACAAGTCCATTCACAGGCAGACCATTGGAATCTATTTCTATTCTTCTGGTATAATCTTTGTCAGAATACCAGCCCGCAAATAATCCGTCTGGTATTTTGTAAGAGCCAGACACAATTTCTCCGGTACTATTTACGATAATTTCATTTTCGGTAGTTCCGTCCTCAAAAGTAAGTCCGTTTCCATGATAAGTAATAGTATAACCCAATGGATTTTTACTTGGCTTTGCTGTGCTGATGGAAATGTCCGGTATCGGACGTTCTTCATTGGACTGACCATCTTCCCATGTCTTTGTAACAGTCATTACTCCAGATGTCTTTGAATCCTTAAAGTCATATACATTTCCGGAATCATCACTGCTTTCAACGCTCGCAGCCACATCATTTGTACTACTTGATTTCGATATTTTTATCGAGGGGGGGGTACTACCAGAATTAGTAATACTTGCGGAGACTGGCACTGCTGCCAGAAGAGAGAGTCCCAGGATCATGCCTGAGAACCAGGTTTTTAAGTTACGCAATTTCATAATACAGTCCTCCTTGAGATTTATTATTTGTCCGTAATATGACAAAATTTGCTTTTCCATTAATGTCAATTGTTATTCATATTCTCAGTAATTAAAAAACGAAAGGAGAATATAAACAATGGAAAAACTGAAATTACTAAAATGAGAAGTAGAGAAGATTCTTCAGGAAAATCATACTTCGAAAGAAAACAGACTTGCTTTTGCGAATGGCGTAATTTATGCTCTCGCAAATGTAACAACAGGCCTTAAAGGTAAGGAGAGGTTTCTTGGAGATTACACGGAAGGTATCTTGCATGCCACGTATGTTCTGTATGAAAAAAAGATGTCTCTGGAAAAGTAGAAGAGTACATTCTTGTCTATACGACAAATACAGACTGCGGATACAGGGTAGATCGATGTTCTTCTCGGTAAGAAGCCGAAGAGCATATGGCGCAGTAGGCACTGGAAGAAATGAGTGAAACCAAAAAAGAATTCGGATATATGTCAACCTTGGTGTCATATGGAGGTTCTGAGACACATGTGGTCTTTAGAGAAAATGCAGATGATGAACTTCCTTCGGATGAGGTTTCACAGTACCGAATTTACAAAATCTGAAAATAAAGGAGAAAAACTTATGGAAGAAAACAAAACAAAAGAACTTATTAATGTGTTTTCTAATACATATGAACTTATTCGTCAGGCAGCGCATATTCTGGATCATGAGTCTATGACAAAAGTGTGTCAGCATGATGAGGATTTTCAAAATCGTGTTTTAGATCTCATCGTTGGCATTTGTCGCACTCGTGCATATACTGAGGTAGAATTTCAGGATTGGTCTCAATATGAAGAAGGGAAATCCTCTAATGGGGGCTGCTATATGTTCAGTGAGCACTATTATTACAGCGAGCAGTCAGATCTTTGGCATAAAGAATATGAAACATCCGCGGATTTTGAGTATTGTCCTGTATGTGGACGTTTTGAAAATCATATGAAGTATAACGAGGATGAGTCATTTGCAGGATATTCTTGTGGCAGATATACAGTGATTTCAGCAGCTAAACTGATTAATATTGTAATTCAGTTTATGCTTGATTACAAAGATGATGAAAAACATATGATGATAGTTAAGTAGGAGGAAAATAACTTATGAAGATTACAAGAGACGGAAAAGAAATTGAATTAACATCAGAAGAACTGGAAGAGGCTTATGCAGAATTTGTTACCAATTTCATGAGAATGACACTGGAAACTGACTTTGGTGTTTCGCCAGAAGATTCCCAGGATCTTGCGGAGCAGGCGTATGACAGATATTGCGAAGGAAACGGAGAAACGGAGTACGAGTGCATCGAAGCCGTATATTCTGAAAGCAATGATCTGGATGATGGCACCATGATCCGCCCGGCATACTGCGGAAAATGCTATTCCCATGTGAATGGTCATTACTGTGAGGAGAGACATGAATATATAAGCGAAGACTCCTGTTGCGATCATGTACATTCAGATGTTGTCTTTAAGGTATATACCTGCGACGAATTTAAGGGATATTACTACATCGACGGATTTAAGACACAAGCGGATGCTCTTTTGGCTCTTTGCGAGATGTTCGGTTGCGGATGCGTAGACGATGTTAGAATGGAAGCAACAGTAGAAGAGTAATCAGTTTTTCTTATATCCGCGGATACCCCAAATACAGCGATTCAGGCTGTGCGGGTGTCCGCGGATTTTTTTTTACTTAGAACTTGAAATCAAAGTTGAACTTGTCAGCTTTCTTTTCATCGAATTTCTTGATAAACTCGCCTTCGCATTTGTCGATTTCACCTCTTAAATAGGTGAAGATTTTTTCGACATCTTCTCTGGAGTAATCAATTCCTCTTTTTCCCGGAATTTTTTTCATCTGGAAGAGCTGCTGGCCGATGGCACTCATTCTCGTAGCAGTAAGTTCTCTGAATTTGCTGATTGCTTCAGCAGGAATAAGCGTTCTTTTCTCTATGAGGCAAGTATGACAAAAGATGAATATCTTCATATTCTTGCTTACCATGTGGTAAATACATCTTATGGCGGTTCGCTTGAAAGTTTCATAAAAAATTATCAAAACTTGTCGATGAAAACATATTTAAATTTATATTAATATATTGACAAATGTATATAAAAAATTTATACTAAGTGTGTTAAATATTTCAAAACAATTTTTTTCAAGAAATTTAAATCAAATATTTGTTATTTCTTTTAAAGAAAATTAAAAAATCATATAAAACGTTTTATTAATCATATTAAAAGGAGTGGTTATTATAGAAAATAATAAAGTAAAAGAATTAGAAACTATAATTAAAAAGTCAGATAAGCAATTAGTAGATATTTTAAGAAAAATATTAAACATACAAGTAGATAAAATAATAATAGAAAAAAGATTAAAATTAAAAAATATTTCAGAGTATGAGTTTGAGGTAATAAAAACAAAAGCTAAATTAGAAAATGATAATGAAGTTGAGATTTATTTTAAACCTATAAAAAATTCAAGGATAAAAGAGTCAATATTTTGTTATTGGTGTTTAATATATGAAGAAGAAATAAGCGATAAGAAGATTCATCCAGAAGGAGATATTTTTTTAAATAAAGTATTAATATCAGAACTTACCAAAAAGAAATATTATCAAAGTGTATTTTTAAAAATTGAAAATAATAAGGGACATATATTAGAAACTGGAACTGAAATTAATTTTATAGAAATGTTGAAATATTTAAAAGAAGAAAGTTGTGAAGGATGTGAAGAATTAAAGAATTATTTTGAAAAAATGCAAGATTATGTGTTATTAGCGGGAATAAAAATAAATAGAAAAAATAAAATATTGTAAAATTTAGTGAAATCTTGTATAATAGAATGGTAATTTATACAAGAAAGGATGAAAGAAATGCAATATACATATAATCCAGAAGGAGTTTGTTCTATGAAGATGATATTTGATATAGAACAAAATGTAATAAAAAGTTTAAAAATTGTTGGAGGGTGTCCTGGAAATACAGTTGGAGTTTCAAGACTTGTAGAAGGAAGAACAATTGATGAAGTAATAGAAATGTTAAAAGGTATAGAATGTGGAGTGAAGGGAACATCATGTCCTGATCAAGTAGCAAGAGCTTTAGAAAATTATAAAAAAAATAATTTATAAAAAAATATTTTTTCAATGTAAAAAATAAGATGCACTTTTGTGCATCTTATGTAAAAATTAATATAAATCACTTTCAGATAAATTATTATTTGTTTCATTAACTTTATTTCCAGATTCAATTCCCATATATGGTAAAATCTCTGCAAACATTTTTCCTGCTGTTGGTGCAGCAATTTGGCCACCATTATGTAAAGAACCTTTTGGATTTTTTAATATAACAAGTAAAACAATTTTGGTATTTTCAACAGGAGAAATTGCAACAAATGAAGCTGTATAACCGTCTTTAGAAGTTGAACTTGTTGGTTCTGATGTTCCTGTTTTTGCACCAATTGAAAACCCTTTGGCTTGTTCTGCAACTCTATATCCAGAACCTTCTGAAACTACAGATTCCATCATTGATTTTACTTTATCAGTAGTAGATTTTGAAATTACCTGACGAATTTCTTTTGTTTTAAATTCAGTAACTTCACCAGTATCTGTATTTGTAATTTTGTCTACTAATTGTGGTTGAACTAAAACACCATCATTAGCAATTGTAGAAACAGCTGAAATCATTTGAATTGGTGTAATTGTAAACTTTTCTCCAAATGACATTGTAGCAAGTTCGTGTTGATTTATTTTGTTTAAAGCATAAAACTTACCAATTGCTTCACCAGGAAGTGAAATTCCTGTTTTTTCAAATAATCCGAAAGCTTGATAATATTTATATGATAATTGAGCACCAATTCGCAATCCTAGTTCTATAAATGCAGGGTTACAAGAATGTTCGAGAGCTTCTCTTAAAGATTGTTTTCCATGAGGCTTTCTCCAATTCCAACATCTTATTGGTTTTTCTTCACCATTTATATAATAATATCCAGTACAATTAAATTCACCAGCTGTATCTGTTTTTACTAGATTTTCTTCAAGTCCAATAGAAGAAGTTATTAATTTAAAAACAGAGCCTGGAGCATAAGTATCAGTTACAGCTTTTGGAGTCCACATTCTAAGTAAAGCATTAGATTTTTCTTCACTAGATAACGTATCCCAATTTTCTGCTAATTTACTATTAGGAGTGTTACGATTATTAGGATCAAAATTTGGATAGTCAGCCATAGCCAAAATTTTGCCAGTAGATGGATCCATTGCAATTGTAATTCCACTATCACATTCATATTCATCAACAGCAGTGGCTAATTCTCTTTCAATAATTCCTTGAATATTTACATCAATTGTTAGATTTAAATCATAACCGTTTTCAGCAGCTATATATGATTTCTCAGAATTTGCAATTTCTGATTGACTAGCATCTTTTAAGCTAACTGATTTTCCAGCTGTACCACTCAAAAACGAGTTCCAAGAATATTCTATTCCATAAGCACCAGAATTGTCTGAATTAGTAAAACCTAGAATTGTTGATGCCAATGTGTTATATGGATAGGTTCTAGATGTAGTCTCTTCGAAAATAATACCTGTTGAAAAATCCAATTTATTTTTCCATTCTTTTATTTGTTCAACTTTGTTTTGCTCTACATTAGATGCAACTGAAAATCTTTTTGTATTATTATTTATTTTCTCTAACAATTCTTGATAATCTATTTCAAGGATTTCGGAAAGTTTTTGTGCAATTGTTTCTTTATTCTCATCTTTTATATTTGTAGGATCTATGTAGATTTTATCGGTTTCATAGCTTATTGCTAATGTTTGACCATTAACATCATAGATGGTTCCTCTTTTTGCAGAAATAGTTTCTGTTAATGTTTGTCTAGCTCTTGCTGCACTTTGAAGTTCAGAGCCATTTACAAATTGTAAAAATATAAGTCTTATAATTAATGCTATAAAAAATAAAATTATTATAACTAAAAAAGTTTTTAGTTTTATACTAGAAGTTGTATTAATAACATTTATATCAGTTAGAGGATATCTTCCATAGTAGGCATTATACCATTTCTTAGAATGATTAATTATCTTAGCTCCTTCTAAAGCTATACCACCTTTAATAGCAGTCTCATTGCATAGTATATCACACCCGCAAGAAGCATTAAATGCTTCTTTAGAACCACATAATATTTTGGCGCCTTCTAACGACACATTACCTTTAATAGAGTTCTCATTAGTCAAACATCTTATTACATTCATATTAGGATGTCTTTTTAATATATCAATTGCTTCTGAAGCAAGTATATCATCTTCATATAAATTAATAATATCAATACCTATTTTAATTAAACTATCATCTAAAGTTAATAGCAGCTTCAAGATATATTCATCTCTATCTAAAATTTTATCGTTATAATTATTGATATTCATTTTTCTTAATGTATTCAATAATTTGTCTTTTGTCATATAACCACATCCTATAATAATTTTATTATAGAATTATTATGTTTGTCAATAAAAAACTATAGTACATGAAGACTATAGTTCTATATTAATATTGAATACCCCAAATAACTAAGTGTTTAGCTTCCCTACCACACACAATACATTTATCACTTAGATGTTCTTCTTCAAATGGAATACATCTAGATTTGCATCCTCTAATTTCTTTAATCTTTTCTTCACAAGCAGTATCTCCACACCACATAGCCTTAACAAATCCAGGATGATTGTTAATAATATCCTTAAAGTCTTCGATATCTGTACAAGTATAAGTCATTTCTTCTCTTCTTCTTAGAGCTCTATCATACATATCTCTTTGGATATCTTCGAGTAATATTTTAACATCATGTACTATATCAGTATTAGTAAATACCTCTCTTTTTTCTCTAGTATCTCTTCTTACTAAAGTAATAACATTATTTTCTAGATCTCTCTTACCTATTTCTATTCTAACAGGTATACCAAGTACTTCAGCTTCAGCAAATTTATATCCAGGAGACTTCTCACTATCATCAATATAAGCCTCTATTCCCTCTTTCTTTAATTTATCTAAGTAATCATTAGCCATACTCATTACTTCTAAATCATTACTAATAGGAATTATAACTACTTTATTAGGAGCTATTCTAGGAGGTAATACAAGCCCATAGTCATCAGAATGAACCATTATTAAGGCTCCCATCATTCTGGTACTTACTCCCCAAGAAGTTTGATATGGATAATCTAATTTATTTTCTCTATTTAAATATTTAATATCATAAGCTTTAGAAAACTTTTGTCCAAAGAAATGACTAGTACCTGACTGAAGGGCTACGCCATTATACATAAGGGCTTCTACTGTATATGTATACTCTGCTCCTGCAAACTTTTCTTTCTCTGTCTTTCTACCCATAATACTAGGAATAGCTAAATAATCATGAAAGAACTTATTATAAATATTTAGCATATTTAATGTTTCAGCTTCTGCTTCTTCTTTAGTTTCATGAATAGTATGTCCTTCTTGCCATAAGAATTCTCTGCTTCTTAAGAATGGTCTAGTTTCTTTTTCCCATCTTAATACATTACACCACTGATTATATAATTTAGGTAAATCTCTATAAGATTTAACTGTACTAGCATAGTAATCAGAAAATACTGTCTCTGATGTAGGTCTAATACATAGTCTTTCATCTAATTTTTTATTACCACCTTCAGTAACCCACGCTACTTCAGGAGCAAATCCTTTTACTAATTCTCCTTCTTTTTTTAGTAGATTCTCTGGTATTAATAAAGGCATATATACATTTTTATGTCCTGTTTCTTTAAACATACTATCTAATACTTTTTGCATATTTTCCCATATTGCATAACCATTAGGTTCTATTACCATACATCCCTTAGTATTAGAATAACTACTTAGTTTAGCGGCCATTACTACATCAGTATACCATTTAGCAAAATCTACATCTCTACTTGTTATCTTATTATTTTGTTTATTATTCATACTTACACCTCATCACTAATATTAATTCTATCATAAAAATAGATAAATATCTATATAAATATATTATTTTTTTATTCCTTTCACTATGAGCCAAGGTCTCATAGTGTTATTTTGAGCCTAACTTTAGTCTCAAAATAAAGTCTATTATATATAAGCCATAAATATATATTTAAATTTAAAATAATACATTGACACAGGTTAATATTTATATTATTATAAACACTAAGACAATGATAAAGAGAAAGATTTAATAAATAATTCTTTGATGTACGAAATTTTCGACTTCAAAAAAGGAGGCACAATAAATGAATAATGTAATTATTAAAAATGACGTGAAAATAGAAAATATGATATATGAAATTAGAGGAAAACAGGTTATGTTAGATTCTGACTTGGCTAAACTTTATAATGTTGAAACAAAAAGAATAAATGAAGCAGTTAAAAATAACATAGAAAAGTTTCCTGAAAGATATTGTTTTAAACTTACTGATGATGAAAGTAATAATCTTTTGGTCGAAATTTTCGACCAAAAAATAAATACTGATTAAAACTAAATATATAGTTACTGCTTATATATAATAGATATGGTTGATATATTAGATTAAGACTAAGGATTAGGCTTAATCTAACACTGGAAGACTTAAGTTTACTTAAGACTTAAAGTGAACATAAAGAAAAAGAAAGAACTTAATCTTTCTTAACATCTTCTAATTTAACAGATACTATCTTACTAACACCAGATTCTTCCATAGTAATACCATATAAAATATCAGCATATTCCATAGTTTTCTTCTTATGAGTAATAATAATAAACTGAGTCTTATTTCTATATTTATCTAAGTATCCACCAAAAGCTTCAACATTAGCATCATCAAGTGCAGCCTCTACCTCATCAAATAAACAGAAAGGTACTGGCCTAATATTAAGTATAGCAAATAATAATGAAATAGCAGTAAATGTCTTCTCACCACCAGATAATAAACTAATACTCTGAAGTTTCTTACCAGGAGGTTCTGCTTTAATCTCAATACCAGTTTCTAATAAATTATCCGGATCAGTAAGTGATAGTTCAGCCTTACCGCCCTTAAATAATTCTCTATATACAACCTTAAATTCCTCTTTTACTCTATTAAAAGTATCTAGGAATTTTTCTTTCATAATAGTATCCATCTCTTTAATAATATCATATAAAGTATTCTCAGCATTAACTAAGTCATTCTTTTGACCATTTAAGAAGTCATATCTTTCTTTCTGTCTTTCATATTCAAGAGGAGCATCTAAGTTAACATTACCAAGTAAACTAAGATTATCTTTAAGTTTAATAACTTCTCTTTTAGCGGTCTCAAGTTCCATATCAAGTTTATAATTATTAATAGCAAACTCATAAGTCATATTATAATCATTAGTCAAAGTATTAAGTAAATTATCTAACTTAACATCAGTTCTATTAATCATAATATTAAGACTATTAAGTTCTTTTTCTTTCTTACTAATATGACTATTATTCATTCTAGAAGTCTCTTCTATCTCATTAATTAAACTATTAGTCTTATCTTCATCTACTTTTAATATACTAATCTCTTTATTAATGTTAGAAATACTTTCCCTAACTTCCGATAAAGATTTAATAAGATTATCTTCTTCACTAGTATTATTACTAATATTAGATAAATCTTTAAGTTCTTTTTCTTTACTTTCTTTATCTCTTAATCTAATATCATAATCATTCTTAATACTAGCAATAGTACTCTCGTACTCTACCTTCTCGTTACTTAAAGAATGAATTCTACTAGTATATTCCATAATATCTTTATCAATATTAGCAATATCTTTAAGTATATTCTTATTCTTTTCCTCAAAGAAAGAACTCTTTCTTCTTAATTCTTCTATCTCGTATTTAACAGATATTGTATTATTACTCTTAATTTGTGATCCACCAGTTAAAGATCCTCCTACATTAACTACTTGTCCATCTAAGGTAACTATCTTATATCTCTTATTAATATTAGTGCTAACTTTATTAGCAGTATCTATATTATCTACGATAATAATATTACCAAGAACATTATCAATAATATTCTTATATTTATTATCAAAAGTAACAAGACTACTTCCAGTACCAATATATCCTGGTATATATTCTAAACTAGATAATACTTCATTATCTATATACTTACCATTAATTACTGATAATGGATAAAAGGTGGCTCTACCTAAGTTATTATCTTTTAAGTAACCAATTAGTTCTTTAGCAGTACTAGGAGTATCTACGACTAAGTAAGAAGATGCTCCTCCAAGAGCAGTACTAATTGCAGTACCATATCTACTTTCTACATTAATAAGTTCAGATATAACGTTATGTACACCATTAAACTTAGGATTATCTAGGATACTCTTAATACTCTTAGGAAGTAATGTACCACTGGTAAGAGTATTTTCTAAATATTCTATTCTATATTTAATACCATCAATCTCTCTATTATTCTTAAGTAAAATATTATTAAGATTATTCTTCTTAGTACTATTTTCATTATAGTTATCAGTAGAAGTCTTTATACTATCATTAATAACCTCTATTTTCTTATTTAGAATATCAATAATATTCTTCTTATCATTAATATAGGAATTAATATTAACAAGTTCTTCCTTTAATTTAATAATATTATTAGATATTCTAGATTCATCACTCTTATATTTATTTCTCTCTTCAAGTAATTTAATATCACTAGCTATTTGTTCTTCCCTTTTAGTAAGTTCTATTATCTTAGACTGTTTTGTATTAATAGCCTCTCTTATTTCTCTTAATTTATCTTTATACTTTAAAACATCGACATCATAAGAAGAAGAATTACTAGATATACTAGCTATTTCATTTTCTAACTCTTCTACTCTCTTCTTACCATTTTGATATTCTGTATTTAAATTATTAATTTCATAAGCAATTGAAGATACCTCTATATTAGATAGGCTGTCTTTAATCTCCATGTATTTCTTAGCCTTATTAGAGGCTTCAAGTAAAGGAACTAAGTTACTATCTAATTCATTAATAATATCATTAACTCTATTTAAGTTTTGATTAGTTTTATCTAGCTTTCTTAAGGCTTCTTCTTTTCTTCTTTTATATTTTAATACACCAGCTGCCTCCTCGAATATTATTCTTCTATCTTCTGGTTTATTAGATAATATTTCATCTATCTTACCCTGGCTTATAATATTAAAACTCTCTTTAGCGGTACCACTATCAGTTAAAAGTTCGGTAATATCTTTTAATCTTACTTTCTCATTATTTATATAGTATTCGTTTTCTCCTGTTCTAAAAGCCATTCTCTTAATAGATACTTCACTAAAGTCAATAGGAAGAATTCTATCTTCATTATCAAATACTAAAGTAACAGAGGCACTATTAAGTGGTTTTCTACTATCACTACCAGAGAAGATTACATCTAAAGAAGAATCTCCTCTTAAACTCTTCATAGATTGTTCTCCAAGCACCCATCTAACAGCATCTACTATATTTGATTTACCAGATCCATTAGGTCCTACTATTCCATTTATGTTTTTTCCAAATTCTATATTTATTTTATCTGCAAAAGATTTGAATCCATAAGCTTTTATTTCTTTTAAGTACATATACTTCACATCCTACTTTTATATTTTACCAAATATTCAAAAGAAAATCTAGGATATTTTTATATTTTATGTTATATCTACTTAAGTCTAAGGTTTTAAGTAGCATAATGGAGCCTGTAGTCTCCATTATGAATATTTATTTGTTCTCTATAAAAGTTATTGCTTTTTTATTAAAATTAGCATATAATATATACAGAGAGAGAGAAATTAGTCATAATAAAAATGGCTAACACCTATTTTCGTAAGGTGTTCTCCCCTATTGTTAGATAGGGCACCC
>ENA-OOZA01001456-OOZA01001456.1-human-gut-metagenome-genome-assembly--contig:-NODE-1456-length-12113-cov-2.224249_pt1 | contig 12113 bp, 10 predicted proteins | sample MGYA00241703_ERZ501378 | MGnify/ENA primary metagenome ERZ501378 (study PRJEB25962, sample SAMEA2042916) | human gut metagenome | biome: human gut; feature: human-associated habitat; material: faeces...
GAAATCGCAGCGGCGAAATGGTTGAGTTTGGCAATATCAATGCCGACGTAAATCATGAGGTTATACCTCCTTTTCATAAAGTCTGATACCGTGATATCCATCAACAGTTATCATCGTAGACTTGATAGAAATAAGTACTCAGAGTAAGCGCTCTGGCAACATCCAGCTAATAAACAATTCAGATAAAAGAGATGGCAATACCCTCCTGTCGATTAGTCGAGGCTACAAAAAAACATCAAAAGTCACAGTATCTGAATGTATTAAACCACGAAACAGAAAAAGAAAGGAAGTATGTTGTGTTTGCTTCTAACAACATCATACAAGATTTAATTATGAAAGTAATGCAAATAAATGCAGTGTATGCTATCGGAAGTACAGGATACATTGTTAGTGACATTCACACACTTTCAATTGAGAATGGAATTGATTCATATGTTGCATATTCTATGTCGCCGTTGGAAAATAATGAGATTATTAATGGATATCGAATTGGAAATAGTATTGGGAAAAAACTTCATGCCTTGTTGGGGAGGATTAATGGAAAACAAGCATACTTTTCCAAAATTGCAACATGGAATTTACTAAAATATATTGAGAAAATAAAACCAGATGTTGTACATTTACATAATTTACATAGTAATTTTATTTATCTTAATATGCTACTTGAGTATTTGGCGAAAAATAAGATAAAAACCATTATTACATTACATGATTGTTGGTTTTATACGGGAGGATGTTTCCATTATACATCCGCAAAATGTGATAGGTGGTTAAAAGAATGTGGACATTGCCCTAAGAAAAATAAAGATACGCCAGCTTTGTTATTCGATACTTCAAAAAAGATATTAAAGGATCGGAAGAAGTATTTGGGGGGAATAAGTGATTTAACAATTGTGGGAGTGTCTGAATGGATATCACATGAGGCGCAGAAATCTTTTTTAGGCTGTAAAAAGATTATTACTATACATAATGGAATTGACACAGATTATTTTAAACCAAGCTATTCTGACTTTAGAGTAAGAAATGGGATAAGCAATGAAAAATTTGTGATTTTGGGAATAGCCAATAAATGGTTATTGCCAATTAATCAGGCATTATTAACTGCGATGGTCGATTTTTTGGACGAAGATATGACATTTGTTTTGATTGGCTGTACAGAAAAGCAGAGAGAAATGTTGCCAGAAAAAATCAAGGTGTTTCCATTCATTTCTGATAGGAGTGAATTGAGAAATATTTATTCTTCTTGTGATGTATTTACAAACTGTACATGGGAAGAATCTTTATCTTTAGTAAATGTTGAAGCACAAGCTTGTGGAACACCTGTCGTCACTTATTCAAATACAGGAGTATATGAAACGGTGGATGACATGTCTGGCTTTAAAGTAAGGAACGGAGACATTAAGGGCTTTTTAGATGCTATTCAGACTGTAAAAAATAAGAAGAAGCAAAGCTATTCTAAAAAATGTAGAGAGTTCGTTCTTAGGGAATTTAATAAGGGGACAAACTATAAAAAATATTTGGATTTATATAAAAACGAGTGATGTAGTATGAGTGATAATAGAAATAATCGAATTTTAACAATAGATACGATTTTTATAATTTTCTTTGCAATATATTATATACTGCCTTCATTTTCAGCGAAATTTACATTCTTTTACCCGCTAGCATTAGCTTTAATTTATATTGTGATAGATACAATGCGACACGATATGAAATTGTCAACGATTGTTGCAAGATATTTGATTATTATAGCCATAATATCGTTCTTGTATATGGTTTTGACAGATGCAACTTCAATTGCAACTGATGTATCGGGTCGAGACCTAAAAAGATTTTTAAGCAAATATTATCAAATGGCTATGATGTTTCTTCCGTTGCTTTTTCTGAAACGGATTGTTGATTTTTCTTCTTATAGGGTAAAAAAAGTTGTATTAGTTTTCTCATATGTACTGATTGCATATGTGATGCTTATTACAATGCAAGAATTGATTATTAATCCGAATGTCACCCGTGCTTGGGCTGGATTTGAAGAAAGTAGTGAGAATAATGTTGGTAATTATTATTTTGTTTACGCAATACCTTTTACAATAGCAATAAGCACTATGGTTGCTTGTAAGACAAAAAAAATAGTGCTTAAGGTAATTATGGTGACACTGGTAATCTATCAAATTTATTTTTTACTTTTAGCGCAATATACGCTATCAGTTTTAATATCAATTATTGGTATTTGTGCAGAAATATACTGTAATACAAAACTTGGTAGAAAAAAAACAATCCTTGTATTTGTATTTGCTATTTTAGCAATTCTATCTCCTTGGTTATTTAAAATGGCAGCATCCCATGTGCCATCTGAACAGATGTCAATTCGATTATATGAAATTTATTATTTTTTAGTAGGTGGTGATGCTACGGGATACAATATGGATGGACGAATAACATTATATACTGAATCCATTAAGGCATTTTTGAAATCACCGTTTTGGGGCAATAGACATTTGGATTTTGATGGTCATGCAACGTTTTTAACTGTATTATCGGATTTAGGATTATTGGGAGGAATTCCATTTTATTATTTGTATTTTTCGTCGCGAAAAAGAGTGAGAATAATTATTAATGATAAAGGCAATTATTATGGACCTGTTTTTCTTATGTTACTTTTAATGGGATTTACAAATCCCATACATACAGCATTACCTTTGATGTATGTAGTATGGTTTTTAGTCCCATTATCAATAGAAACCTTTATGGAGTATGAGGAGATAACTTATGGAATTGTGGAAAACTGATGTGTCTGTGTTACTTGTGTTTTTTGTAAGAGATGAAACTTTTAAAAGAGTTTTTGAGAGTGTAAGACAAGCTCGGCCAAGAAGGCTATTACTTTGGCAAGATGGGCCGAGGAAAGGAAAAAGCAGTGACTTGGAGGGAATTAAGAAATGTCGGGAAATTGCAGAAAATGTGGATTGGGAATGTGAAATTTATAAACATTATAATGAAGAAAATCTTGGCTGTGACCCGTCGACATTTTTAGCTTTTAAGTGGGCTTTTTCCATAGTGGATAAGTGTATTATTTTGGAAGATGATCAAGTTCCAAGTCAAAGCTATTTTACATTCTGCAAAGAACTTTTAGATAAGTATGAGTTTGACGAAAGAATAAGTCATATTTGTGGATATAATATTTTGGGAGTTGCATCATGGTGCCCGAACGATTATTTGTTTGCATATACTGGTTCTGGAGCATGGGCAAGCTGGCGCCGAGTGGCTGACTCATGGGAAGATAAATATGAATTTTTACATGATGAATATGCTCTTAACAATTTAAAAAATAAATACGGAAAAAGAAGTGAAGCGTGGATAAAAACTGCGATAAGACATGAAAAAACAGGTAAAGAGTATTGGGAGAGCATTATCGGGTTAGGTTGTGCTATTAATTCACGTTACGCAATAATTCCCAAATACAATCTTGTTCAAAATTGGGGGATATCAGATAATGCAACACATAGTTCGGTGAATGATTTGAGATTAATAGGAAGGGCAGAACAGAAATTATATCTGCAAAAGGGTGAGGAGATTACATTCCCGCTGAAACATCCTAAGTATGTTATTCCAGATAATGATTATATGGCAATGTTAGACAAAAGGAATAATATGGTGTTCCTTGTAAAAGGAAAGATTCAAATGGTGATAAATATGATTAGATATAGAAAATTCAATCTTTTATTGACAACGATCAGAAGAAAATTACATCGGGGGGGGGATAATCTTTGATTCCTCTTCTATATACTCGTCAATCTATTGGGCATATGATTCAATAGCCGGAAAGGGGACTATTGTATATGCATAATTGGGAAATAGATGTTGCGGTATTAGTTATTTTTTTTAAACGAGATAAGCAACTTTCGAAAACATTTGAAGCTATTAAACAGGCTAGACCAAGAAAGCTTTTATTATGGCAGGATGGACCAAGAAATGATGATGATATGCAGGGGATTTTAGAATGTCGCAAAATTGTAGAAAACATTGATTGGGACTGTGAAGTGTATCGTTTCTATAATGAAAAGAACTATGGTTGTGATCCTTCGACATATTATAGCCATAAATGGGCATTTTCAATAGTAGATAAATGTATAGTTCTTGAAGATGATTTTGTTGCAAACAAAAGTTTTTTCTTGTTTTGTAAGGAATTATTGGATAAATATGAATTTGATGATAGGATTAATCATATTTGTGGAATGAATATGCTGGGTGAGTATAAAGATTATCCATACGATTATCTATTTGGATTTACAGGAACAAATGCATGGGCAAGTTGGAAACGAGTTATTGATGGGTGGGATATAAGTTATTCATTTTTACATGATGAAAGATGTATAAAAAATCTGAGACTGTTATACGGAAAAACATTTGACAGATGGTATTCCACAGCTAAGAAACGTGAAAAAACAGGAGTACCGTACTGGGAGAGCATCTTATGTTTTGACAGTATACTTAATTCCAGATTAGCTATTATTGCAAGTAAAAATATGGTTGAGAATATTGGAATGACGGAAGATTCAACACATTCTAATACACAACTCAAATTTCTAACAAAAACCGAAAAACGATTGTTTAATTTGCCAGTATATGATTTGGAATTTCCACTGAAACATCCTAAGTATGTAGTGGCAGATTTGGAATATAGCAGGCAATTGGATTTGTTTTTTGGAAATGGTCATCCATTAGTACAGTTAGCCAGGAAAGCATATCACTTATATAAATATATGATTTATGGTGAACTTGGAAATAAAATTTATAGAAAATTGAGAAAAGAATAATATTATTGCTCACCGCAATTCCATTTTATAATATAGAAAAATAAGTATGAGATTATTTGTGTTGCTGATGGTTTTATAGATAATTCGGCATAAATTATAAAGAAATATCGAGAACAAGATGTTTGAATACAATAAGAATAATAGGGAAAACTTTCAGATTTGATTTGGATGGATTTATCCCAGGTTTGCTGAGTGAGGAAGGAGTAGTATGAGTAAATATACTGTATGTGGATATGATATAGATATATTGCATGAAAGAATGTTACAAATAGCGATAGAAGTTGATCGTATTTGTAGAGAACAGGGATTTAAATGTTCATTATATGGAGGATCCGTGTTGGGAGCTATTCGCCATAATGGTTTCATTCCATGGGATCATGATATTGATATGTGCATGCCAAGAAAGGATTATGATCGTTTTGTCAAATATATGGCGCAACATTCAAATGAAAAAATTTTTTTTAGCAATTATAAATCTGAAAAACGATATCCAAATAGTTGGGGAAAAGTCAGACTAAATGGTACTATTTTTTTGGAAAAAGAATTGTCAACGCTCAAGGAACTACATAATGGGGTATTTATCGACTTGCATCCAATTGATAATGTAACACCGTTGACAATCAATTTGCAGGTAAAACTAGCAATGTTTTGGTCATGTGTTGGGAAAGTTAAGAGCGGGATTTACTCTGGTTCTAAACAAAAGGCAAGAATTTACAAAATGTTTTCATGGCTGCCATATGATATAATTAATGCCTTTCGTGAATTTGCGATGAAAGTTTTCAAACCGTTTAAAACTAAATATGTTTACAAGGTGGCGCATCCTAATAATGGTGTATATGCAATTGAGAGAAGTACTTTTGAGAATTTAATTGAACATCAATTTGAAGGAAATAAATTTTTTATTCCGGAAAATTATGATAAATTTTTAACCGAGAGATATGGAGACTATATGCAGATTCCTCCGGAATCAGAAGTGTATGAGTGTTGCACATCAATAATGGAGTGTAAATTATGAATAGTATAGAAAAAAAATCCAATACACAACTTAAAATCGGAGCAATACTCTCGTATTTGGCAATTGTAATAAATATCGTGTCGGCTTTGATATATTCTCCTTGGATGTTATCTAAAATAGGTTCTGGAGATTATGGACTGTATAGCTTAGCAACTGCTCTTATTAATATGTTGTTGTTAGATTTTGGTATCAGTTCTGCGGTTTCCAGGTTTGTTTCAAAATATGTCGCTGAAGGTAAACAGGATCAAGTTGATGAGTTACTTGGTGTTGTGTTTAAACTTTTCATGGGTATTGCAGCTATCATTAGTATCGTATTGATAGGGGTTTATTTCTTTATTGATCAGATATATATTTCACTTACGCCGAGCGAATTGGAAAAATTTAAAATTGTATATATTATATCTGCAACATATAGTGTTGTGTCATTTCCGTTTGCCACTACTTTGAATGGCATATTAACATCATATGAAAAATTTATTCAGATGAAATTATGTGATGTTGGAAACAAGGTAGTGACTGTTCTCCTCATTGTTATTGCGCTTTTAAATGGATATGGATTATATGCACTTGTCGCGATAAATGCGGCTCTTAATCTGGTATGCTTTGGAGCAAAATGGATTGTTATAAAGAAGGCAACACCAGTGAAAGTACGTATACATTTTTGGGATTCCTCTTTATTAAAAGAAATATTTGGATTTTCTATTTGGGTGTTAATAAATTCGATTTGCTCAAGATTAATTATGAATGTATGTCCCAATATTTTAGGCATTACTTCGGGGACAATGGCTATTACCATATTTAGCTTTGCATCAGTAATAGAAGGATATGCATATACATTTTCTAGTGCAATTGACGGGATGTTTATGCCGCGAATAGCACGGATTACCTATAAAGAAGGAAATATGGACAAGATACTTCCCTTAATGATAAAAGTGGGAAGGTTTCAATATCATTTAGTTGGATTAATTTTAATTGGTTTTATTTGTGTGGGTAGAGAGTTTATAACTCTGTGGCTTGGAAATGACTACACTTCAGTTTATTATTGTGCGGTTCTCCTTTTATTACCTGCGCCATTTTATCTTTCTCAGCAAATAGGAAAAAATACAATGGTAATGGTAGATAAAATACGATATTTAACATATGTCAATGTAGTAAAAGCAGGGATGAATGTTGTTCTGGTTTTCTTTTTATCAAAATGCTGGGGAACAATCGGTGCGTGCGTTTCCATTTGCACCGTTTATTTTTTTAGAAATTTTGCTAACATGTATCTCTATAAAACGAAATTAGGACTTGATACTAATAAATTCTATCTGGGATGTTATGGAAAAATGTCGATTCCGATGTTGATTACATTAGTGGTGGGATTGATTATACAACAGGTTATTCCGAAAAGAGGATGGTGTATTTTGGGAATAAAGATTCTCTTGGTTATTGGAATATATCTGGTGCTTATGTGGCTTATTGCATACAATAATGACGAGAAAAATATGATAAAAGGAGTATTAAAGAAAATTATTCACAAGTAAGGAGCATATATGAATCGTAGACAGCTTGAAAAATTAAAAATACCTGAATCAGTCAGAGTTCCAATTTTGGGTGGAAAAATTTATCAATATTTGGTCCGAAAAGAAAATGATTTAATACAGACTGAAAGTATACACAAAAGTGCATTAAATTCAGAGAAAAGGACAGAAAAAGTGATTGCGTCGATGACATCCTTTCCGGCTCGTATTGAATATGTACATATTGCATTGAAATCTTTAATGACGCAAAGCTATAAACCGGATCGAATAGTTTTGTGGTTAGCAGAAGAACAATTTCCAGAACATCATTTGCCGCAGCAGTTGTTAAAATTGCAAGATTATGGGCTTGAGATTAATTGGTGTGAAGATTTATATGGACATAAAAAATATTTTTATTGTCTTTTGAATCAACAACCAAACGAAGTGATTATAACGTTTGACGATGATATTATTTATCCGGTTGATGCTATAAAGCGTTTAATGAATAAACATATGCAATATCCGAATTGTATAGTATGTGAACGTGCCCAAGCTATAGATTACGAGAAAGATGGTACACTTAAAAATCCGGGAAGATGGAAGACAATTTCAAAGATTGGATGCAGGAAACCATCGTATAGCTTGAATCCATCACCTGGAGGCGGTTGTTTAATTCCATATAACAGTTTTTACAAGGATGCAAAGAATGCAAAGAAAATTAAAGAATTGGCATATAAAAATGATGACTTATGGTATATGTTTATGGCTGCCCAAAATGGAACTAAGACGATAAAAACACAGAAATATCACAAGCCATTTTCTTTAATTAGTGGGTCTCAAACTGTGCAAATGGCAACAGAGAATGTTTTAGGGAATCGTAATCAAATTATTATGGATCGACTTAGCAGAGAGTATCCAGTAGCTTATAAGCGTATTTTAAATGACGAGGACTGAAAGCCGTGGAAAACAAAAAATTTTTAGATAATTTCATTCGAATAACCCCGTTTATTTGTGCTTTGATGGTTATTGGTATCCATTCGTACAATGCGGGGGGGAGCAACTAAGTATTACTGCACGAATAGAAGGAAGTCTTTCACATGGTTTATTTATGGCAGCAGTGCCGATTTTTATGTTCCTTTCGGGATTTTTATTTTATAGAAATGCAGATACTCTGAGGGATGTAATCGCCAAACAGAAAAGAAGGCTAATCAGTGATCTAGTACCATTTTTAGGGTGGTCTGGGCTATATTACTTTATCTATACAGCTGCGTATGCCATATTACCTTCAAATAGTGCAGAGATATATATTGGTATTGGTACTATTATCAAAGAAATTGTATTTTATAAATATGTTTTTCCAATGTGGTTTATGTTCTAGCTTTTAGTATATATTGTACTTGCGCCAATCATATTTAAGATGTTGCAGAATACAAAAATATCTATGTTTCTTTTGTGCGTTGTTGCAGTGTTAGCATATTTCAAAGTGAGTTGGACTGTAGAAGTTGATAGTGCCACTCGGACGATATTTGCTTTCAATTTCTTTTCCTATTATTTTATAGGAGCAATCGCAGCAAAACATCAAAAGCAATTTATTAGATTGGTTGATTGCTTGGCGAGAATTCATTGGGTTATTATAGGGGGGTGCAAAAATAAGGAACAGAATATTCATTATTCGGATCATAAGATAAATTTTTAACAGAATCATTAATATCTTCTAAGCAAGTGATTTTATCTTGATCTAATGGTTGAATAAGCTTTTCTTGTTTTAATCTTTCAATCATATAATCACTTGGAATTAAAACATCATAAGCTTCACCATTAGCTACTTTAATATACATTTGTTCATTCGAATCGAATAAATCCATAACTACTTTGCATCCCGTTTGTTTTTCAAAATTAGAAAGCAAATTTTCACCCGTATACTCCCCGGCATTATAGACATGTAAAGTTTGTCCTGCATATTTTTTAGTCGAAGAAGTTGTTTTTTGAACAAAAACTAGTCCCATACATACACATGCTGCAACAATTCCAGCAATAATTCTTGGTGCTTTATTTTTTTCTTTAAGTTCTGTCGTTTGAACTTTTCTTTTTTCTCTAATCACCGGAACAACATTGACAAGAATTAAAACAATCGTAATAAAAATAACAATTAAAGTTGAAATAGCATTAATACTAGGATTTACACGTTTTGACATTGTATAAACCATAATACTCAAGTTTTTAATTCCTTTTCCTGTAACAAAATAAGAAATAATAAAATCATCAAAAGACATTGTAAAAGCAATCAAAGCCCCTGAAACAATACCAGGCATGATTTGTGGTACGATAACTTTAATTAAAGCCATCCAAGGTGTACACCCTAAATCCATTGCAGCATCCGCTAAATTTGGATCTAGAGAGCGAATTTTAGGCATAACAGATAATATAACATAAGGAATGCAAAATGCGATATGTGCCAATAATAATGTTGCAAAACCTTTTTCAATATTAAAGGTAATAAAGAATAACATTAATCCAATCGCTGTAACGATTTCTGGATTCATCAAAGGAAAATCGTTGATTTGCATAATTAAATCATGCACGATTTTTTTTGATTTAGAAAGTCCAATTGCACTAATTGTCCCAACAATCGTAGAAACAACTGTCGCAATAATCGCTACTATAATTGTGACATATAAAGATTCCATCATTGAAGCATCCGCTAACATTTTTGAATACCATTGCATCGAAAAACCTGTAAAATGCGTTAATGACTTGCTTGAATTGAATGAAAAAACAATCATAAAGCCAATTGGTAAGTAGAAAAATAAGAGCATTAAAACCATTAAAATTTTTAATAAAGAATGTTTTTGTTTGTTCATACTTTTTTCTCCTTTCTATTACCAGAATTACGTTTTTCAACATATCTTACTAAATACATGATAGCCATCATTACAAAAGCCATAATAACAGAAATAGCAGATCCAAAATTCCATTCTCCTACAGTAATAAACTGATTTTCAATAACATTACCAATTAAGAAATATTGACCTCCACCCAATAATTTAGGAATGAAGAATGAACTTACTGCCGGTAAAAAGACAAGTGCTATTCCACTAATAACTCCTGGTATTGAAAGTGGAAAAGTAACTTTCCAAAAAGTTTGATAGCGATTTGCGCCTAAATCAGAACTTGCTTCTAATAACGATTTATCCATCTTAGATAAAGATGTATTGATTTGTAAAATCATAAAAGGAATAAAGTTATAAACCATTCCAAGTAAAACAGCACCTTCTGTATAAAGAAGTTGTGTTGATTTAAATCCTAATAAATTCAATAATGATTGTAAAATACCTCCATCAGATAAAATACCAATCCAAGCATATGTTCTTACAAGCATATTGATCCACATAGGAAGTGTAATTAATAAAATTAAAATATTTCTTGTTCGATCTTTACAACGTGAAATAAAATAAGCTACTGGATAACCAAGTAAAATGCAAATAATTGTTGTTTTTAAAGCAATTGAAAGTGATCTCCATAAAATAAGTAAGAAATCAGGGTCGGTAAAAAATTTCACAAAATTTTGTAAAGTAAAACTAAAGTTAACAACAGTGTTACCTCTATCAGTTATTGCATAAAAAGCAATAAGTAATACTGGTAAAAGTAGAATAATAATACTCCAAATAATATATGGAAGTGCTAACTGAGAAAATTTTTTCATCTAAAATCCCATCTTTTCCATTACATGAATATCTTCTACTTCAAAAGTCAATCCGACCTCTTGACCTTCTTCTACATAATCTGTTGTATGTACTTTTAATTCTCTACCTTCTGTAGAGAAAGTAACTTGATAGATTCCTTCTTGAATATTTTCAGGATCAAAATCATAATCTACATAAATATCCACTGCTTCATCTTCATTAGATAATTTCCAACCAATAGCATTGGCCCATGTCTTTAAATCTGTATCTAAAGCAACAGACTCCTTAATGTCATCAACTGTTTTAAAGAAGTTAAAAGCACTCACTGCTTCGTTTGCTTTTTCATTTCTTACATATTTTTGGTCAACAACAATGATTTTTCTTGTTGTAGATAAACCTGATGATGTTTGGAAAGTAACTGTATATTCTCCTAATTCTTCTTTTAAATCATGTTCAATTTTACTAATAGAAATATAAGAATCATCACTTTCTTTCCATGCTTGAGCATCTGCTCTAGCAATAATATCGTTATCATCTAAAGAAGCTACTTCTTCAATATCTACATAAAAATCATTTGCTGAAATTCTTTCATCACTATATTCACTTTCAACATCATGGTTTTTAATAACGTTCATGTTCACTTTAACAGTCGTTCCTGGAACAGTTTCTACCATTGCTTCATTCCAAACTCCCTTAAATAAAACACTTAAAACTTCTCCTGTGATTTTTCCTTGTTCTAAAGGCACTATATCAATATCTTCTGGCCTTAAAACAACATCAACTTTTTCATTTGGTTTAAAACCAAAATCAACACAATCAAAGATTTGATCATCAAATTTAACTTTATAATCTTCAATCATTACCCCTGAAATAACATTACTTTCACCAATGAAATTTGCAACATATTTATTAACAGGTTCATTGTATATTTCTTGAGGAGTCCCTACTTGTTGAATTTCTCCGCTTTTCATAATAACGATTTTATCAGACATTGTTAACGCTTCTTCTTGATCGTGTGTTACATAAATAAAAGTAATGCCAAGCTCATTTTTAAGCCTGATAAGCTCGTATTGCATATCCTGACGCATCTTAAGGTCGAGTG
>ENA-OOZA01001467-OOZA01001467.1-human-gut-metagenome-genome-assembly--contig:-NODE-1467-length-12073-cov-3.581960_pt1 | contig 12073 bp, 8 predicted proteins | sample MGYA00241703_ERZ501378 | MGnify/ENA primary metagenome ERZ501378 (study PRJEB25962, sample SAMEA2042916) | human gut metagenome | biome: human gut; feature: human-associated habitat; material: faeces...
AAAAAATGCCGTTAGCTGATTTTGACAGGTTGACCTACTTGATTTACCATTTAGGTTTTAAGGAATATCATATAAAAGTATGGATGGAATTTGCTGGGGACTTCCAAAAGGAATGGGATTGCCTGGAAGCACTTCAGGAAACAGGTGGGTGTGTTGGAAACATAGATGGTACAGAATCAGAAGTTAAACTCCATGAGATGTGGATTCAGGATTTTTGCAAAAGCACACCAAAAGAGATCGGAGAGTGGATACAAGACCTAGATTATAAATAAAAAATATGATATCATTAGTGGTAGAAATCGAATTTTGTTAGGAAATGATACAATAATGAGTAGTGATAAAGAAATTGCTCATAGCATTGCGATATATATATAGCTATAGGGGGATGTTATGACAGAACAGCAGTATAAGGATTTATTGATAGCAACAGCAAAGATGAGTGATTATGAGCATAAAGATGAGGTGGTGGAGGCGCTTAAAGTTGCTTCTGTTTCATTTCAAAAGGAATGGGCTTTTACATATCATTTGCCAGATCATCGTCAAGAGTATATTATTATTAGCGTTGTTCCAGATAAATTAATTGTCTTGAAAGAACATGAAGATTTTGTTGATGATTTGTGCAAACAGGTTTATGAACCAAACGATTATAATGAGTATAGCGGATTGGTATTAAAACCCGGAATACTTAATATTGCACCAGAAGAAGTAAGCCAAGAGATACTTTTTGATGATATACAAAATCGGATAATTGATGAAATTCGAGAAGCAAAGTTCTCAATTTGGATAGCAATGGCATGGTTCACCAATAAAAAAATATTTGATGAATTATTGAAAAAAAGAAATGAAGGGTTAGATGTAAAAATTATTATTGATAATAATCGTGTTAATAAGGAGAAACCTTCGTTCACTTTGGAAGATCACTTTGAGGTTTATCGGGTGGATGTGATGTCAGAGCGGTACAAAAATATAATGCATAGGAAGTTTTGTGTGATCGATTTAGAAGTTGCAATGCACGGTACTTTCAATTGGACAAACGCTGCAAACTATAATAAGGAACATTGGGATGTAGATCATAATAGAGAAACAGCAAAAACATTTGCAGAAGAATTTGTGAAAATGAGAAGAGATGCTGAATTGTCGATGTTGTGGCTTGATTTTTGAATGGAGTATGTTCATGGATTTAAAAGAATTTTATTTTCAAAATATAAAGGAATCCGAATACCATTATCGTTTTCTGGAATCTGTTAAAAAGGTAAATTATACATATAATATTTTTTGTGGTGAAGAGGAAACTCAGAATTATCAATTTGAGATTTATGATGTTGAAGAAGCAATAACTAAATTTAAAGAACTGTGTCAGCCAGATGTTGATTTTTCAGGTGAAAATAAATGTTGGTTTTATCTAATAACATATTATCTACATATGCTCGGTTATGAGATAAAAGAGTTTCCTAGAATACTAGCAAGACCCCCTGTTGATCCAACAGACTTTACATATAGAGATATTAGAAATCGAATTATTGCTCTAGGTGGAGATGATAATGGAACTGTTCGTTATGCGACTAGAAGAACCTTTGTAGCAGATCTGACATTTGAGCAAAAGTCTTGTAATATTGAGGTGAACGATTCTATAAATCAGAAATTTATTGAAATTTCTACTAGACAGGCATCTTTCAATAGTATGCATATAGATGAAAAAATTGCTGAGATTGCAAACCTTATTGAAAACCTGTTGAAACAAGATGGAAAATTTATCACACCAGAATATGAAGATGTATGTTGTGGCTTCATTGACGATACGATAGTAAAGAATTATAGAAAGAAAATGCAGTGCTTTAGACATTGCACAGATGAAGCAATAGAGGAAAGAAAGACATACTCCGAAGAACAAAAAAATTTCCTTGTTGATTATGGACTTACAATGGTAAAAGCTATTCATGAATTGGTGAAATAAAGAATAGTAACATAGGCAGCTAGTAGGAACATTTTAAAGCAGTATTTATGTGCTACAAGAACAGAAATAGAGAATCCAAATTATAAATTAATTAAAAGTGATAGCATACAGTTATGCATATTTGTTTGTAAATATACATAACTGTATTTTTTATTACGGGCAGGGCTCTTCGGGGTTCTGCCCTTTTTCTCTTTTTCCAGACCAAAAGACCACCTGCTGGAAAAGAACAAGAAAAACCAGAAAGGATGTGGTGACTTATCATTATAGGAATTGACCATGGATATTATGCCATAAAAACTCCCCATGTATGTTTCCCGACCGGACTGACCGGATACGATTACGAGCCGTATACCATGCAGAATGTCCTGCAGTACAATGGGAAATTTTATGTGTGTGGAACCGGGCGGCAGACGCTGGTGAGAAGTAAGACTTCCAATGACAATTATTATCTTTTGACAATGGCAGCCATTGCCCAGGAAATCCGCTATCGCCGGGGAGAGCGGAAAACAGATGTAGTTCTGGCAGCCGGTCTTCCACTGGCAAGTTTTGGCAGGGAGAAAAAAGGCTTCCGGGAATATCTGTTTCGGAAAGAGCAGCCTCTGCGTTTCCGGTACGAGGATGAGAGCTATGAGATCCGGATTCAGGATGTAAAACTGTTCCCACAGGGATACTCAGCCCTGGCTCTCCACCCGGAATGTGTTCGGGACGAGCCTTCTGTTCTTCTCGCAGATATCGGTGGCTGGACCGTAGACCTGATGCGGCTGGACAACAGTGTTCCAAATGCCGCTACCTGCCGCAGCCTGGAACTTGGTGTGATCCGGTGTGTGGATGAGATCACCGAGCAGGTACGCAGAAATACCGGACTGTCTGTAACGGATATTCAGATCGAACGTGTTCTGAACGGCCAGAGCTGCAGCATGGACCCGGCCGCAAAAGAAATCATTGTCCGGCAGGGAAGGCTCTACACGGAGAAAATACTGTCTGCAATTATGGAAGCCGGGTTCGATCTGAAGGCAATTCCGTCCGTGATCATGGGCGGCGGAGCCAGCATTCTGAAACGGCACGTGACACCGCAGGACGGGCTGTGTCGGCAGATTTACCTGACAGACGTACACGCCAATGCTTCCGGCTATGAGCGGATTGTGGGGCAGATGTGCGCGAAGTAAAGAGACCCGTTTTCTCGTTCCGCCTGAACCTTGATAACCCAGATCACAAAAAGGCATGGGAGATCCTGCAAAGTGTTCCAGATGGACAGAAGAGCAGCTATCTGGTTCAGGTGATCTTAAAAGATCAGGAAAACAACCAGCTGGAGAAAAGCATCCGGCAGGCAATCCGGGAAGAACTGGCAGGTGTTTCCATTTCTGGCTCCGGGGAGAGTGTTTCAAAAAAGGAAGAAATCCCGTCCCAGATGCTGGATTTTCTCTCCGGGCTTGAGGATGCATTCTGAAAAAGTCAAGTCTTTCCTGGTGATAAAATAGCCAAATTTCAAGCAGTCAAATTAGTATAAATCACGGATTTTTGAAAGGGGTGATGCCTATTGAATGTTATTGGATCTGCATCCTTTGGGAGCTTTTGAGAGCCTCATATTCGTTGGGTATTGTGAATAGCTTTCTGTCACGTTTTAGGGTATGTTGTATGTAGAAAAAAGAAAGGAGAACGAACACAATGGAGATGAAAAACATATGCGGAAAAATCCCGGTAGAGCTGCATGAAAAGCTAAAACTGGAAGTCGAAGAGTTAGGAATCAGCATACCAAAATACCTTGAAATGGTAATCGAAGAACACATGACAAGAAAAGGAGAAAAGACGAACATGGCAGATTTAAGAACAGTAGCAGTACAGGTAACCGAGGATTTATTTTCCAGACTGAAAGCAGTCCTCGCCAGGAATGGCATGAAACAGAAAGACTTCTTAATCGGGCTTATCGAAGATGCAATCGAAAAAGAAGAAGCCAAATGGAAAGCAGAGTCAGAGGAAGCCGAAGAAACAGAAATGGAAGATCCTGAGACTGCGAAATCAGAACCGGATGAAGAGTCAGTAGAACCTGAAGCAGAAGAGCCTGAGACAGAAGCACTGGAAGCTGAAACAGACGGAGAAATGACAGAACCGGACGAAGCTGAAGCAGATGAAGAGCCGACAGAGCCAGAAAACGAAGAGCCAGCGGAAGCAGAGCCAACAGAACTGGAAACCGAAGAAGCAGAAGAATCTGAGCCAGAGGAAGCGGAATCAGAAGAATAGACATCACAAAACAGAAACCAAGAGACGGAAACGGTGCAGAGAAATCTGCACTGTTTTTTTCGCAGCGAAGGGAGGCTGATAGCCGGAACAATTCGATTTTTTGACCTGTTCAGTGGAATCGGAGGATTCCGAGAAGGGCTGCACAGGGCAGGGGGCTTCACCTGTGTCGGACACTGTGAAGCAGATGCATATGCAGACCACAACTACCGGGTGCTGTTTGATACGGAAGGAGAGTGGTTCTGCAATGACGCAAGAAATATTGAAACAGAACGAATGCCGGACTTTGATCTTTTATGTGCGGGATTTCCTTGCCAGGCATTCTCAATCGCTGGACGAAGGGAAGGATTTGCCGATGCAAGAGGAACCCTTTTCTTTGAAGTTGCCAGACTGGTTGCAGACAAACGACCTGCGTATTTTCTCCTTGAAAACGTACCCGGTCTGCTTTCGCATGACAAAGGGCGGACGTTTCACACCATCCTCAGTACGCTATCTGAACTGGGGTATCATGTCGAATGGAAAGTGCTTAACAGCAAGGATTTCGGAGTCCCCCAGTCAAGGAAGCGGGTGTATATTGTCGGATATCTTGATGGAAGATGTGCCGGAAAAATATTACCTTTCCCAAAAGCAAATGGAACAGCTCTTATACAAGTCCATGCTGGCAAACAGGGAGAAAGAGTCTACGCAGAAGAAGGACTGAGCTGCACGCTGACCAGCGGGGCTGGTGGTATGGGCGGCAAGACCGGATTATACGAAGTTGGTATCCCAATCAAGGAAAACACCCGAAAAGGATACAAGATGGCCTACGAGGGGGACAGCATCGATCTCGGATATCCGGGAATCAACAGTCGCAGGGGGAGAGTCGGGCATGAGATCGCCCATACCCTGACGACCGGAAACCAGCAGGGAACACTGCATTTTGTAGATATCTCCCCTCCGCCGCTGGTGACAGACGTTGCAAGATGTCTGAATACCAGACAGGATTCCAGCATCCATAACCACAGAGGCGAAAGTTCCGGGGTGCTGGTGGAAGAACCGCCAAGGGCAGTGCTGACACCGGCCAAGGAAAAAGTCCGCCAGAATGGAAGAAGGATGAAAGAACCGGAAGAGCCAATGTTCACCATTACGGCAACTGACCGTCATGGAGTGATTTACCACGGCAGAATCCGCAGGCTGACGCCAAGGGAGTGTCTGCGGCTGCAGGGATATCGGGATGGTCAGATTTCCAAGATGGAAAAAGAAACATCGGATAACCAGCTTTACAAGCAGGCCGGTAATGGTGTCACTGTCAATGTCATTGAAGCAATAGGCAGAAATTTGAAAGCAGTAGATGAAGAGATCCAAAGCGGCTCACCTGTTCCAGAAGCGAAGGGTGGGTGAAGCAGATCGACCTAAAAGACCAGTATTTTGGTACAGAGATTGAGATGACAGGTATCAGCCGCTATGATGCGGCTGTTGCGATTGGAAGAATGTTCGGAACAGAGCCATATCATATCCGTTCTTACGATTCCTGGTGTGTAAAAGATTCAGATGGAAAAACGTGGAAATTTTCAAGAGACAGCAGTATCGACTGTGAAAGGCTGGCAAATGGTACTGTAATAGATGCCGATGGAGATTATTCGACAGAAATGGTATCCCCGAAATTGGAATATTCGGAAATGGGGAAACTCCAGGAAGTGGTGCGGTGTGTCAAAAACGCAGGTGCTTTTGTCAATTCATCCTGTGGCATGCATGTCCATGTGGACGCATCCAATCATACACCAAGGAGTCTGAAAAATGCACTGACGATCATGTACTGCAAAGAGGATATTCTGTTCAAAGCCTTAAATGTACAGACCAGAAGGGAAGATGAGTACTGCCAGAAAGTCCGTCCTATGGTATTGGAGAAGATCCGCAGGATGCCCAACAGCACCATTACAATGGAAAAATTCAAAAGGGCATGGTATGAGGGAAATGACGGAAGCTCCGAGCATTACAACTGGACAAGGTATTATGCCTTAAACCTACATGCTGTTTTTTCCAAGGGAACACTGGAATGGCGTTGTTTTGAAAGCACCCTCCATGCAGGAAAAGTCCGGTCGAATATCACACTGGCACTTGCCATATCCGCACAGGCGATCAACCAATCTTGTACCCATGCAAAAAAGACGGAGATCGGGGATAACCCGGCATTTACGTTCCGCACCTTTCTGCTCCGCCTCGGATTGATCGGGGACGAATACAAAAATGTGCGGAAGCATCTGCTTGCCAATCTGGACGGGGATAAGGCATGGCGGTATGACAAAAGTACCTATGCCTGTCTGCAGAATCCAAGACGGACAGATGATGCGAGATAACAGAATAATGAGAACAGACAGGCCGGGTGGAAACATCCGGCTGTTCTTATGACAAATAAAAAGAAAAAGAAGAAAGAGGTAGAAAACATGAAGAGTAAATATCAATTCAGGCGAATCCTTTCCGGGGTGATGGCGGCAGTCACCATCTTATCCACGGTCATTTCACCGCTGACCGTTTATGCTTCAGAAGAGCCGAAAGCGGCAGAACCGCCAGTGTATGAAGCTGTAAAGGATCTGCTGGATGAAAATGAAGTGGTAAAAGCCACCGATCTGGAGCTGGAAGTCGGACAGGACTTTGATGTTTCCACGGATTTTACAAATTTGGAAATCAAGGACGAAAGCAAAGTCAAAGTGACATTCCAGAAAGCAGAGAATGACGCCGGGGAGAGCTTCAGTACCAGCCATGCGGACACTTACCATGCCGTTTATTATGTGGAGCCAGTCAACCAGAACCACCCGGTTTATCAGATTGGGAGAAACCTGATCGTAAAAGAGCCTGTGACAGCAGCTCAGAGTGAACCGCAGACAGAACAGGCAGTTACCGAAGAGGATACAGGTTCTGATGATGAGGAAGCTGCCTCGCAGGAAGAAACTGAGACAGTGCCTGTAGAGACAGAAATTGTTGAGCCGGAGACAGCTGAATCTGAAACAGAAGAACCGGAAGAAACAGAACCCGAATTTCAGGACGGACTTTCCGAATCCGAGTTTGATGCTGCATTAGAGGAATCCGAAACGGAAAATACAACCGATGAAGAATCCGGGCTGACACTCAGCGATGTTCTGGAGCAGGCAGGGGAACAGGATATTGACCTGATGGCAATGGAAGATGGGGAAACCGTTTCATTCACCGCAGTCAATACCAGTACAAGAGCAACACAGGATGTAGATGTGACAAGAGGGACTGCATACTATTATGCAGACTACGGTCTGGGTTCCTACGTAACTTATAAATATACTGTAAAATTTGGAAACGTGTCTGCAACTGCCTACTGTGTGCAGCCATCCAAAGCGGGACCTGGGGATGGTGTTTATAAGATCACCAAACTGGGTGACAGCAAAGCACTGGCAAAAGTATGCTACTACGGCACAAAAGCATCCGGCGAAAATGGATTTTTCTCAGAGAAACATCCTGATTTTTCCGCTGGAAAACAATTTATCATTGTCCATCTGGCAGCGTCTTATGCCAATAACAGCGGTGACGCTTTTTCCGGTACGAATGCAACCGGACAGGCTCTGGCAATGGAACTCTACAATTATTGCATGAGCCAGCCGGAGATACCGGAAGTGGACATGAGTTTCTCCAATGCAGATGTTACCGCATATATCAGCGGCAACAGCCAGAGAACAGAAGAGATCACCTTCAAGGCATCCGAACTGCAGACCATCACCATGAAACTGCCGTCCGGTGTCAAACTGCATAATGTGACAACGGGAAAAACAAGCAGTGCAGGTGCATCCGTGGAGATCTGCGGCGGTACCAAATTCTACTTATCTGCACCGCTGACACAGGCAGTGGATGTCAAAGGGGAATGGTCTGTTACCATGAAGGGAAGCATCATCAAAGACTATTCCGCTTACAAGATCACAACCGGAAGCGAGACACAGGACCTTGCCCTGGTATTTGGCGAGGGTGTGACCGATGAGAAATATGTAGATTTTAAAGTATCATGGGTAAAACAGGCAACTCTGGAGATCGTAAAGAAAGACCGCAAGAGCAACAAAGCCATCGCAGGTGCAGTTTATGGCGTTTACAGTGACAAGGATGGAAAGAACCTGATCACAAAGATGCCGGCCACAGATGCCAACGGAGCTTCCAGCGTTACGATCACCAAAACACAGGATACCGTATACCTGAAAGAGATCTCCGTACCAAACGGATATCTGCTGGATACCAAAGCCTACGATGTGAAACTGGTCATCGGAGATACTGTAAAACAAACCGTTACCGATGCAGAGCAGATGGCAAGCCTGACTGTTTATAAATTAGGAGAAGTCCTGACCGGAGCAAAGGTAACTGATGATGGTGTTTCCTTTGTTTATACCGAGCAGAAACAGAAGAGTGCGGTTTACAATGTTTATGCCGCAGCGGATATTGTATCCGCAGACGGAACCGTCATTTATAAAAAAGACGCACTGGTCAAAGCCGGACTTACTACCGGGGATGACGGAAGTGTCACACTGGATAATCTATATCTGGGAAAATATGTGGTAAAAGAAATGCAGGCACCACAAAATCTGGTATGCACAGGCGAAAGCCAGGAAATCACCCTTTCCTATGCCGGAAGCAATGTGGAGAAGGTCATGGGAAGCGTGACATTCAAAAATGACCGCCAAAAAGCAAGCGTAAGCGTATACAAACAGGATAAGGAAACCAGGAAATACCTTCCGGGCGGCACTTATGGCCTGTATGCCGGAAACGACATCAAAGCAGCGGACGGAACCGTTGTGGTCAAAAAAGATACCCTCATTGAGAAGGTAGTGACCGGAACAGACGGAAAAGCCGTATATCAGGCAGACCTGCCGATCGCTAACAGCTACTACATGAAAGAGGTTTCTGCACCGGCCGGATATACCAGAAACAGTGAGGATGTGTACTCTTTTACGTTCCAGTACACCACAGACAAAGAGGCAACCGTTTCTTTCAGCCACACGTTCCAGAACGAGCGTGTCAATGCGAAGATCAAACTGGTAAAAGAGGATTCCGAAACCGGAAAGACCGCACAGGGAGATGCAACCCTTGAGGGTGCGGTTTACGGACTGTATGCCCGTGAGGATATCGTTCATCCGGATGGACAGACAGGTGTCCTTTACCCGGCAGGAACGCAGATTGCAACCCTGACTACGGATGCCGAGGGAAATGCAGAAATCGCAGACCTCTATCTCGGAAAGTATTACGTGAAAGAATTGACGCCGCCTGTTGGATATCTGGCAGACCCGGAAGAACATGATCTGGAGTGTAATGACGAGGGAGATCTGGTTCAGACGGTAGAACGTACCGCAACTTCTCTGGAAGATGTGATCAAACAGCCGTTCCAGGTCATTAAAGCAGCCAACAATGGTAAGACCGATGCCGATCTGTTAAAAGGTGTGGGATTCAGTGCATATCTGGAGAGCAGCCTGAAGAAAAATAAGGACGGTTCCTATGACTTTGCATCTGCAACTCCGGTTGTACTGACCGCAGACGGACAGACAGAAATGTTCACGGATGAGCGTGGATATGCATGCTCCATTCCGCTTGCATACGGAACCTACATTGTAAGGGAGACCACCACACCGCACAACTTCAAACCAGTCGATGACTTTAAGGTTGTGATCTCGGAAAACAATCCGGATCAGCCGCAGGTATGGCGTGTGCTTCTGGACGAAGAGTTTGAAGCAAAATTAAAGATCGTCAAAAAAGATGACGAGACAAAGAAATCTGTCCTGGTTCCGAATACTGAGTTTAAAGTATACGATCTGGATAACAAGAAATATGTGGAACAGGTGACCACCTACCCATCTACTATGGTACATAAATCTTATTTTACGGATGAGAATGGATACCTGATCCTGCCACAGAATCTGGCTTGTGGAAATTACCGCATCGAAGAAGTGACTGCACCGGATGGATACACCCACAGTGCCAATACCGTGGAAATCAAGGTAGACAGCGATACTGCATACCAGGAAGATCCGGTCAGCGGTGACCTGATCATCGAGGTGGAATTCGAGAACCACCCGGCAAAAGGCAGACTGACCATCCACAAGGAAGGAGAAGTAGTCAAAGGTTTTGACAAGGATTTCACCTATGAGGAAGCCAGCCTTGCAGGAGCCGTGTTTGAGGTTTATGCCGCAGAAGATATCTATACCGCAGACCATCAGAAAGATGAGAACGGCAACCGTTATCTGGAATATGCCAAAGACACACTGGTGGCAACGGTGACAACCGATGAAACCGGAAGTGCCGTAGTAGAGAACCTTCCGCTCGGCAAATACCGTGTAGAAGAGAAAAAAACGCCGGAGGGCTACACCTGGAATGCCAAAGGCGAAGAAGTAACTTTTACCTATGCCGGACAGGATACCCCAGTCGTAGACGAAGAAGTGACTTTTACCAATGAACGCCAGAAAGTAAGCATCACCGTGGAAAAACAGGATGCAGAAACAGGAAGCACGGTAGCTGGAGCTACATTCGGTCTTTACAATAAGAACGAGATCAAATCCGGTGACAAGATTATTGTGAAAGCAGATACCTTATTACAGGAGATCACAAGCGATGAAAAAGGACAGGCACACTTCACCCTGGACCTGCCGCTTGGAACTTATTATGTAAAAGAAATTTCTGCACCGGACGGTTTTGTATCCTCTGATGAGGTACTGGAATTTGATGCCACCTATCAGGGGCAGGACATTCCGACCATCAAGCTGAAATCTGTGAAGAAGAACCAGCCGACCACCATCGAGGTGACAAAATCCGACCTGACCACAGGCGTAGAGCTGAACGGGGCATCCCTTTCTGTTCTGGACAAGGATGGAAATGTGATCGACAGCTGGACTTCCGTAAAGGATGAGCCTCATGTGATCAAATATCTGACTGTTGGAAAAACCTATATCCTCCGTGAATCCCTTGCACCGCTTGGTTATTTAAAGACTACGGATGTGAAATTCACCATCGAGGATACCGCAGAAATACAGAAAGTGGAAATGCAGGACCATGTACCGAAAGCACTGCTGATCGTAAACAAGAAGGGCGAATTCCTCGATAAGATCACCCTGCTGGATAACGTCAAAGGTGTTGTGGAACATTTCTTTGAGTACATTACAGGAAGCCTGACAGACGTTACCTTCGAAATCCGTGCTGCCGAAGATCACCTGCGAACACAGCGAATCCCACAGGTCGTCGGTGGTGGCAGCGGCATCCGCAATCTCCAGCAGGGCTTCTCCGGAGGGAATCCATGCGCTCGCGAATTCATGGAATGTGGGTGCATGCCCACTGCGTTCGCTCAATGGGCGACGCACGACGAAACATGCTTCCTCGCGCATGGCGCCTTCGAATTCCACGTTGCGCACGCAGACGAACACGATGCCCGATTTGCGCTGTCCGGCGATCAGGTCGATGACTTCGTTCGGTATGCCGGTGGCTTTGGCCGTAAGCTTCAGTCCGATGACCAGCACTTCCGGGATCAGTTTGCCGTCCGCAAGCCCCGTGTTGGCCGACCGGGCCAACGCCCGCATGGTGATGGATTCGATCTCGTTCATCAATCGCTGCTTGAGTTTGCCGGAAATCGGCGCTTTGCCTACGAACAAGGCTTTCGGCAGTGTGCCTTTGGCTTCGGGAATCGCCGTGGAAACGGGCAGTCCCAGCGAAATTGCGGATACAGAACCACAGTGAGCGGCCTGTGCACCAGTCATCATCGACCTTCTTTCCCGGCCTGCCATCAGTGTCATATCCTCGCAGTGCAGCAGTCCGTTTATCTATTGGAAAGCAACACTAGCGCATCCAGGCCGGAAGTCGTGGTACATATCCATATCCTGTTGCGGTTATAGAAAATCCCCTCCGAGTTTCCTCGAA
>ENA-OOZA01001468-OOZA01001468.1-human-gut-metagenome-genome-assembly--contig:-NODE-1468-length-12068-cov-2.538583_pt1 | contig 12068 bp, 8 predicted proteins | sample MGYA00241703_ERZ501378 | MGnify/ENA primary metagenome ERZ501378 (study PRJEB25962, sample SAMEA2042916) | human gut metagenome | biome: human gut; feature: human-associated habitat; material: faeces...
GACCGCCGATAGGCGGTGGAGGGATTTCTATGTGGAATCTTTTTATGTAATATGCAAGGTTGAAGCGGGAGCAACCCCAAAAATTTCCTTGACGAATGACGGGGAATATGGTAAGATATAGACGGTAAAACGTCAGGAGGGAGCATCTTTTTGGACGTTCCCTCTTTTTGTTGAAATGACAGATGCAGAGCCGGCGGAACGGCTGCACAGGCAGCACTGCCGGTACACTCTGCGGGAAGAAAGGGCAGTCATATGATTTATTTAGTAGAAGACGACGACAGCATTCGGGAATTGGTGATCTACACCCTGCGGAGCACCGGCATGGACGCAAAGGGGTTCGGGCTGCCCTCGGAGTTCTGGCACGCTATGGAAGAACAACTGCCGGAACTGGTGCTGCTGGATATTATGCTGCCGGAAGAAGACGGTCTGGAGATTCTCCGGAAAATCCGCGGCAGGCAGGAAACCAAAAGCCTGCCGGTCATTATGCTGACTGCCAAGGGGACGGAGTACGATCAGGTAGTGGGACTGGACAACGGGGCAGACGACTATGTGGCAAAGCCTTTCGGCATGATGGCACTGGTGGCACGGATTAAGGCAGTGCTCCGCCGGACAGCGGAAAAGTCCGCAGAGGGCAAGGTGCTCCAGCTGGGAGAACTGCGGGTGGATCCGGTTCGCCACGTGGTACAGGCGGCAGGGGAGCCGGTGAACCTGACCCTGAAAGAATTCGAACTGCTCTGCCTGCTGCTGGACAATCCGGGTGTCGTCTTTACCCGCGACCAGCTGCTGAACCAGATCTGGGGCTATTCGTTCGACGGCGAAAGCCGTACCGTTGATGTGCACGTGCGGCACCTGCGGCAGAAACTGGGGGACTGCGGGAAGTACATTGAAACTGTCCGCGGCATCGGCTACCGTTCGGGAGATGGAAACGCATGACCAGGAAAATTTTTCAATCCATTATCGCTGTCGTGATCTCTGTGCTGCTGCTAAGTCTGGCACTGATTACCGGCGTGCTGTATAACCACTTCGAAACCACTATGCTGGATCAGCTGCGGACGACGGCACAGTTTGCGGAACAGGGCGTGGAACAGGAGGGCATGGCGTATTTCGACAGCCTTCACGCCCAGAACTGCCGCGTGACATGGATCGCCGCAGACGGCACGGTGAAATACGACAACCGCAGCAACCCGAAAACCATGGAAAACCATGCCGACCGGCAGGAGGTGCGGGAGGCAATGGAGAACGATTCCGGCACCAGTGTCCGGCGTTCGTCCACCCTGTCGGAACACACCATGTACTACGCCAAGCGGCTGAGTGACGGCACGGTTCTGCGGCTCTCTATGTCCCAGCGTTCCGTGCTGTTCCTCATGGGCGGCATGCTTTCGCCGCTGGTGTTTATCTTTCTGGCAGCCTGTCTGCTGGCGGGCGTGCTGTCCTATCGGGTGTCCAAAAAAATCGTGAAGCCCCTGAGCGAGATCGATCTGAAGCATCCGGAACAGGTGGAAACCTATGACGAACTCTCCCCGTTTTTGCAGCGAATTGCCGCCCAGAATCGGGAGATCGATGCCCGCATGGCGGAGATCCGCAAGCAACAGCAGGAGTTCTCCATGATTACCGAGAACATGAGCGAGGGCTTGTTCGTGGTAGACCGGAACTATCAGATTTTATCCTATAATAAAAGTGCCATGCAGATCTTCGGCATGGATCCCAGACAGGAACATGAAAATCTGCTGGCAGTGAACCGGAGCGAGGGCTTCCGCAACGCGGTGGACAGTGCCCTGAAAGGTCGCCACACACAGGAAAATCTGGAGCTGAACGGCAGAGTGTACCAGATCATCGCCAACGCCGTCTGCCAGCCTGATTTTGCGGAAGATATGGTGGGAGCTGTGATTCTGGTGCTGGACGTGACGGAGAAAGAGGCACAGGAACAGTACCGGCGGGAGTTCACGGCGAATGTTTCCCACGAACTGAAAACGCCGCTGACTTCCATTTCCGGCATTGCGGAGATCATTCGTAACGGCATTGTCAAGCCGGAGGATATTCCCCATTTTGCAGGGAAAATTTACGACGAATCCCAGCGTCTGATCACCCTGATCGGGGACATTATCAAGCTGTCCCGTCTGGACGAAAATCAGGTGCCTATGGAACGGGAAACAGTGGACATGCTGGAAATGGCACGGGACGTGGTGCAGCAGCTTTCCTCCGTTGCCCGCAAAAACGGTGTCACGCTGGTGGCAAACGGCACCCACGGGCAGGTGCAGGGCGTGCGGCAGGTGCTGGGGGAAATGGTGTATAACCTCTGCGAAAATGCCGTGAAGTACAACCGTGCCGGCGGGCGTGTCTGGGTGGACGTGCAGCAGGTGGCAGACCATGTGGTGCTGCGGGTCAAGGATACCGGTATCGGGATTCCGGCGGCGGAGCAGGGACGCATTTTTGAACGGTTTTATCGGGTGGACAAGAGCCACTCCAAAGCGGTGGGCGGCACCGGACTGGGACTGTCTATCGTCAAGCACGGGGCAGCTCTTCACCATGCCACGATTTCCGTCAGCAGCGAACCGGAGCAGGGCACGGAGATCACACTGACATTTCCGGCGGCGTGATGCGGCGGGGAATGCATGGGAAATCCACATGATTTTGGAAAAGAAAAAGAGAGCAGACCGTGAGGCGTGCTCTCTTTTTTGATATGTGTTGTTGGGGTGATGCTTTCTTGGCGATTTGCAGACGAATGAGCGTTTGACATTTTTCGCGTAGTGTGATATAATAAAAAACCGAGGGCATACCTGAAACGGTAGGCGGTCGATTCCAGCTCCCAGAAAGGGAGTGAGTGATATGGAATACGTAACTTGGTCAGATTTGATTCAGTACAGTATCCTGATCGTTGCTATTATAGCATTGATGCACGATATTTTCCATAACAACGACAATAAACGGAAATAACCGCCCTAAGCTGCTAACTTGGACGGTTATCTCTTGATAGCTTAACATGGGAGCAGACCGTCTACTGGTATGCCCTCTCTTTACTTTTATTATACGCCAGAATGCCGCATTTGTCAAGGGTTTTTTTGCCGGAATACGCGGCAATTTTTATGCCGCATCAGGCAAAACAGTCACAATATGCACCAGAAATTTCATCAGCAGGGTGGCATCATCGGCATTGACCTCGCCGCTGGCATCACAGTCGGCATTCTGATACTGCTGCTTGTTCAGCATTACCACACCAGAAACCGCCTTGTTGGTCAGCACGGCATCAGATATATCCACCTTGCCGTCCAGATTGACATCACCATAGAGCACGCTGCCGGTATCCGGTGCGGTGGTCGTAGGTGCCGGAGCAATTGTAATTGTGATCGTACTGCCCTGCACCAACGGTGTGCCTTTTTGTCCGTTCACATTATCCAGCCACATGGCATCGGCACCACTGGCGGCACGTGCAGACAAGTTGACCACATAGACATCTCCTGCCTCTGCATCGTCCGGCAGCCGGAACCGAAGCGTTCCGATCTTTCCTGCCGGAATATTGCTGGTCGATGCATTTACCAGCCAGACAAAACCGTCCGCCTCCGCACTGGAGTACGCACCATAGTCAGCACTGCTGTCCAGATACGTCAGACGGCTGTCCCAGCTGATGCCGAAGTTCAAAGCGGAACACTCCCGATCAATATAGATCGGAACGCTCACAATGTGATCCTGCTCGTATTCATCTGCGCCCACTTCCACTCTTCCCAGCGAAACCGTCAGATTCTTTTGCAGCGGCTCCGCTGTAGTGCTGGTCGCGGTAGTTGTAGTCGTTTCCGCAGTAGTCGCAGTGGTTTCCTCTGTGGTGGTAGTAGTCATCGTTGTCGTCGTTGTGGTTGTTGCAGAAGTTGTTGTAGTCGAAGTGGTCGTGGTGGTCATCGTTGTTTCTGTGGTGGTAGTTTCTTCTGTGGTCGTGGTAGTTTCCTCCGCACCGGTAATGGTGATCGAGCCACTCTCCCCCTGCATCTTGCTGGATTCTCCGGAAGTGCTGATCCAGTAGCTGCTTTTGAGTATGCGGAAATCCACCGAGAACGTATCCCCCGCCTTGGTATTCTCCGGCAGCTGGTAGGTGATCGTGCCGATCCAACCGGCTTCCTGCTCGGTATGCGACAGATACACACGCAGCAGATACGAAGTCGAATAGCCGCTGCTGGCAGAAGACGTGATGATCTTGTCCCCGAAATCGCACTTCACATTCGTCAGACTGGGATTATCAACGACGTTGAAGTTCATATCGCTAAAACTCTGGCTGACATAAAGGGGCATTTCCACCCGATAGTTGTTCGCCTGCAATTCCTCCAGCGACATTTCCAGATCCGCGAATTTCAGACACATGGTGTCCTCCAACTCGTTGGGTTCGGTGGTGGTCACGGTGACATTGTCGTCCACGGTAACAGAAAATGTGTAAGAAAGACCGTTGACTACAGCTGTCAGCGTTGCCGTGCCATAGCCCACAGCAGTGGCAGTGTTACCGCTGACGGATACCACATCGGTGTCTGAACTGCTCCACGATACCGGTTCCTGTAGCGTAAAGCCTTTCCGGTTGCTGTACCGGATATTCAGCTGCAAGGTCTGGGTATCGCCGTAGGACATGACACTCTGCACAGAATCGTCCATTACAGTCACATCACTTGCGGGAACCTCCAGCTTCTGGATACACTCCCCATAGGTGAAGCTAAGGCTGTCCGAGCCCTTGCCGGAACTGAATTCCGCACAGGTGGTATTGGCATAGGTTGCCGTAGAGGTGTAAAACGCACCGATACCGATATAGCGGCTGCCAGGAGAGATCATGCTTCTATAGTGACCGGCGGCACTGCTGCTGCTGTCGATCAGATAGGACTCCTTCTCGCCGTACCACTGCTCGATACCATGCAGCATATTCTTCTCACGGTTCCATGCAAGACACTCTCCGTGAGAAGACGTCCCCGCCGGTGCCTGAATGGCAAAGCAGCTTTCTCCGTTGGTACGCACATGATCTTCTGTCTGGGAAGCTTCTGCGGCACGGATCCGTGCGATATACTCCAGTCCGTCCGACCACTGGATCGGCTCATAGTCGCTCATAGTCAGGCTGCCGCTGCCGTCAGGGTTGGGATAGCCGTTCTGGCAGGCTTCCAGCCGGTAGCTGTTGATCAAGTCCAGTGCCTCGCTGATCTGGTCAATATACGTGCCCTGAATGCCGATCAGCAGGTTGCCGGAACTCGCCTGCGATACGTCCGTTTCCAATACCGGCAGTTCTTCCGCCGAAGCAAAGCTGCCCAGCGACAGCCCTGTACAAAACAGCACCGCGGAGAGCAGCACCGCCATAACTCGTGACGGCAGACTCCTGCTGGTGTTTGCGGCATGCGATCGTGTTTTCATTTTCACCAAACTCCTTTCGAACATATGGCATATTCTTCTATGTCTATTATACCACAAGTCAAATAATGAAATGTGAATTTTTCGCGACCTTTGCAGAAAATCCAGATTTTTGGAGGAATCCACAAAGAAAAAAGCCGCCAAAGGCGACTTTCCTGCAAAATGTACAAATGCTGGAAAATAATTTTCCATTTTCGGTTAGAACGACACAACGTAAAGTTCTTCCGGCAGCGTGTCCTCCGATGCTCCGCAGCAGGACACCACATGCCCGCTGTCCAGCCGGAACTGCCGGAACTGCCAGCCCTGAGGGTGGCGAGTGACATCTTCCCCGTCCAACGCGAACACCGCCGTGTGCAGCGGGTAGGAGATGCCCACGCCCAGAGCCTTGACAAACGCTTCTTTCAGCGTCCAGAACCGGAAAAAAGTTTCGTCCGGCTGGGGACTTTCCGTGACAGCAAGCACCTCCTCCGGTGCAAAGGAACGCCGCAGCACCCCCTCCCGCAGAGAGCGAATGCTTTCGCAGTCTACCCCCAGCGGAAACGTCGAGATGCCGCAGACTGCCAGCCCGCGGCAGTGGCTAAGGTTGAAACAGATCTCCTGCCGCTGTGGAAAAAAGGGCTTGCCGCGGGAGTCGCAGGCAATTTCCGGCAGGGGCAGCCCATAAACCTCCTGCACCGCATACGCCAGCAGCCGGTAAGCGGTTTCGTGTTCCAGAGCCTTTTTGCCGGCGGGAACGGGGGCGGCGAATAGGTGCATGGGGATTCTCCTTTCGTGAGGTGGGGTGTTCCAGCTTTTTCTCATACACAACAATATCTAATTCTATTATTTTTTCTTTGCCTGATGCCGTTTGGAAGCTGCCAGTAGAATGTCCAGTGTCGGCTTGCCGTTCCTGCAAATTTTATCAACTAATTCCATTTCATTCTGCGTGATATAATTGATTTGCTCTTGTGTGATTTTGCTGATTGCTGTGATTCTATATTCATAAGACGGAGCTAATGGTTCCGTTTTTGTCACTTGTTCCGGAATATATCCGTCCGGAACAGGTTCGCCGCCGCACCAAATTGCCATGGGATCTGTCGCTTTACGTACAATTGTCTGCACATACTTCCTTGTTTTTCCTCTGTTTTTATTGTACAAATGACAAAGAACAATAAATTTTTCGCCATGATGATTTTTATTTCGATGCACTTCAATATCTTCGTGCGAAGCGTGCCATGTGATATACCGGTTATCTTCTCGAATCATGCGATTTTGCTCTTTCTTTTTTCGCTTTATTTCTTTATCATCGGTCGGATAAATCTCTACATATGGTTTATATTTCGGGTGTGTGATTCTGGGAAACAACTCTATGATAATCCAATTGAATTTGATATGGTCACGGTTGTATGCACCGTATGTATCCATAGAAACAACGTCAATCCATTTTCCCCTTGTATCAATATTGTCAACAATATCTCTGACAATATGAACAGCAACCGCTTCTCCAGATGAATTGTACTCATTGAACAATTCATCGTGAAATCTTTCATACCATGCCTTGTTTTTCATCATACCACCTTAATTCATCTAATTTTTTCTGCGTACCCCTCAATTGATAAAATAGTCCAGCACAGACCGCAGCGTTTCGCCAGTGCTGTCCCGCGAGATCACATTCTGCACCATGACCGGATCGTCCGTGATGATGCTGTCCACGTGGAGATTGCACAGGCTCCGCACCTCGGACATACTGTTCACCGTCCATGCGAATATCTGCTTGCCCTGCTGATGGGCGGCGTTGACTACCTGACTGGTGACGAACACCTTGTTCAGACTGAACGCGTCCGCATACTTCAGGGAGTAGAACTGTCCGTATGCCACGCTCATGAGATAGCCGGTACGAATCTCCGGATTGGCTTCCTTGACCTTTTTCAGCGAGCCGTAGGAAAACGATGTCACATAGCAGGCATCGGTGTACTGATACCGGGTGATCAACTCCGCCACGTCCTGCTCCAGCGTATCGGAACCGTGCTTGGTGGGCTTGATCTCGATGTTCAGCTTCGCCCGCTTGTCCACGAATTGCAGCGTTTCTTCCAGCGTGGGGATTCTGGCGTTGGCATACGCCGGATCGAACCAGCTGCCTGCGTCCAGATTCTGAATGTCCGCATAGTCCACGTCCCAGATGTCCTTGTTCACACCGGTGGTGCGTTTCAGATTGGAATCGTGCATCACCACCAGCACGCCGTCCCTGGTCTGCTGCACGTCCAGTTCAATGAAATCCGCCCCCACCGAAATGGCATCGGAAAAGGCGTAGAGGGTGTTCTCCGGTGCATCGGCAGAAAGTCCCCGATGTGCCATAACGGTGGGATTCTGGAACAGTGCCAGACGGAAATTCGCCTTGCCGGTGAAAACGCTGTACACATACGAAAGGTTCAGACCCAGAGCCGCCACCGTAAAGCAGCATGCCGTCAGAACTGCCGTGCTCCGGCGAAACGGCTTGGCACTCCGGCTCAACGGAACCGGTTCCGGAAGCACCACCTCCGGCATCTGCACACAGCGTTTCTCCAGCAGGGCCGTCAGGTGTGCCATGCAGATCGGCGTGGCAAAAAACGAGAAACTCCACAGCACGATCTGAATCAGCAGTTTCAGGATCCGCATTGCCTGCGACATAATGAGATCATTGCTGCCGGTGGCACGAATCACCATCAGCACGACCACTGTAATCATACACAGGAACACCAGCAAAGCGGCGAAATAGCAGCAGTTCCACACCAGCACGGAGAAGAACGTCTGCCAGAAACGCCCCCGCACCAGCTGTACGCTGGTGGCTCTGGCACTGCGGTAGCTGCACTGGTTCTGAGTGAACAGCACGCTGGAAAAGACCCAGCGAACAGAAAGCAGACAGCACAGAATGATCGCTGCCACATAAATCGGCAGCAGAAATTCCTTTTTCGTCATATAATAGGCGAGAAAATCCGGAATGCCCATTGCGGTAAAAATACCGGAAGTCGCCGAAAACTGCATCAGCGGAATCAGCACCAGCAGATGCAGCACCAGAAACGGTCCGCCGCCCCGAAAGAAGTGCAACACCGACTGCAAACCGGAACGCACCATTCGCCCCAGCGTGGAACGGACTTTCTGAAAGCGGGACTGCCGGAAACAGGTACAGACTGCCGCAATTTCAAACAGGGTATACAACGCCGCCAGCAGCAACAGCACTGCCAGCAGCAGAATCGTCCACGGGGAACGGAGAAACTGCAACAGGTTGGAGGTGGTGAGATATTTCAGCTTCGCCAGATGGATCGCCAGCTGGATCAAGCCGGCACATGCCGGTGCAATCACCAGCAGCGTCACCAGTTTCCAAAGAATTTCAAACAGTATCAGCGGTTTCCAGTGTGCTGTCAGCCGCCGCATGCCAACCCAGAATTGTACCACAGAAGTCCCTCCTTTTCCGGACAGTGCCGCCACAAATGTTCTCCTGTTCAGTTTAGCATATTTTTTACCAGAAGTCAATGCAACCGCAAAAATGAACACGCCCAGTCCCATTTTTCTCACCCATAAATTGCATAGGCAACACCGCACAAAGTCGCCAGCCGCTCTTTGTGCGGTGTTGTCTTTACAGAACCAAAAAAGCGGCACAGAAATTCTGTACCGCTTTTCTTGTTCTAAATTTCAAAAAGCCTACTGTAGCAATCCCTGATTCAGGAGCATCTGCATCAGCAGCAAAACGTCACAGTTGTCCAGATACCCGTCACCGTTGATGTCAGCACTTTGAGATGCGGCATCTCCTGTGGGAATCTGCCCCAGCAGCATGTGATTCAGCATCACCAGATCAGACAGATCTGTCTGATTGTCGACGTTGACATCGCCGGCAGCTTCGCTGTCGCCGGATACCACACTGACGCTACAGGTATGCACCTGCCCGTCATACAGCACAGACACCTCTGCCGTTCCCACACGGTTGCAGGTGAGCATGATTTCCGCGGAGGTGTTTCCAGGAGCAAGCTTGACAATATCTGTATCCGAACTCATCCAGACACAGTCGTCCCCGTTGCCCTCTGCCGGATAAAATTGCAGGCGGCTGGTTTGTCCGGCACGTACCCGCAGTGTTGTCCGGTTCAGGTGGTCAGTCTTGATTGCAGCGGTATATCCTGTGGTAGTCGCTGCTGTAGTTTCTGTAGAAGTCACAGTGGTTTCTGTCACCGTTTCCGTGGTGGTTTCTTCGGTGGTAGTTTCTGTGGTTTCCGTAGTCGTTTCTGTTGTAGTTCCGGCAGAAGTCGTTTCCGTAACAGTGGTGGTTTCTGTTTCCGAAACCGTCGTTTCTTCCGTTGTGGCGGTCGTTGTCACAGTGGTTTCCGTTTCGGTAGTCTGTTCCGCCGAAGTGGTCGTTTCCGCCGGTGTTGTGGTTGCGGCTTCCGTGATGCGGATCGAGCCGGAAACCAGTGCCGGAGAAGAACGGGAACCGTCGGCGATCTCTACCGTGGCTACTGCACCGGTAGGCGAGAGCGATACCGCAGACAGGTCGATCACATCGCCTGCCTTGACGCTTTCGTCCAGTTTGATCTTCAGCACGCCCAGCGTGGTGCCGCTGTAGACATACCCGCTGCCGGGATCCACACTGCGGAATTCCAGCCAGCCGGAGCTTACCACTGCACTGGACCGCTGGCTAAAGTCGTCTATTACACCGATCTGATCGATGTCCACACTTTGCAGTTCCTTCGCCTGTGCAATGGTTTCGTCATAGAAAACGCCCATAGACAGATAGGACACACCGGTATTCCGTTTCAGGACAATGGGCACATCTACCACATAGCTCTTGAGCCACAAATGATAGGTATCAATTTCCACATCGCTGATCTTTACGGTTGCCGCCGCAGTCAGCTCGTTTGCCGACACCAGACTGATAGTGCCCTTTTGCATGTTCAGGTCACCAAAGGTGCCCTTGGTGCTGACGATAATCATGCTGTCGCCGTCGGGGCTCAGTTCCTGCGGATTCAGCATGATCTTGTCGCCCAGCGATATATCCGACCGCACACGGAACGTCAGCGTACACAGTGCCGTTCCTGTAAAAGCATCATAGGGGCCACGATAGAGAAACTGCATCCAGATGCCGTTGTTGTCATCGGAATAGGATTCGATCATGCCCAGATTCTTGGTATCATCACAGGTGCAGCTGACAATGCTCAAATCGTTGGTGTCCCAGCTGACACCGAACGCCAGCATGGTAAAGCAGCTGTTTGACGTGATCGTAATCGGCACGGAGATCAGGTGATCGCTCTGCTCCAGATCTTCCATGGAAATGGAAATGTCCGGAATCGTCACCTTACCGAATGCAAAAGAATTCGCCGCCTGGGTGGAAGTGGCAAAAATTCTGCCGTTGTTGATGGTCAGCGTACCCGCAGTGCCGGAGTGGTTGGCAACCGATGCCTCTGCATCTCCATCACTGCTGCAGCCGGTAATGTCATAGATCGACCCCGGCTTCGTATTGTCCGGTACTGTGAACCGCAGCGTACAGATGTCGCTGCCGGTATAGGTGCTGTCGGCAATGACATGGATCCACCCGACACCGTTTTGGTTGTCAATGGTGGGGATCAGAGAAAGCCCTTCCGGTATATTGCCGGACGGCGGTTCTGCCGTCATCTTGCTGGCATCCCAGCGGAAGCCAAACACCATGTCGCTAAAGCCATTGTTCGCTTCTGCGGTCACCGGCACTTCTACCATATAGTCGTTCTCATCCAGATCCCGCATAGAAGGTCTGACTTCTCCGATCTGCAGTTTTACTTCCGGCACAACGCTGTCCACAATGGTGATCGTACCGGAAACAATATTCAGGTCATGTGATTTCATCGTCTTGTCTTTGTACAGAGCCTTGTTGTCGGCATAGTCCGCATAAGCCCCTTCCAGCACAAATGTATCCCCCACCTTGACATCCGGATTGATCTCTGCTGTCAGGGAACTGATATTGGTTTCCTTGCAGTCGTTCTCAATGAACATCATCCAGATCTGCCTTTTGTCATTGGCAATGGTGAGAATCGGCAGCTTCATGTTGCCGGTAGAACGTGCACCCTGCACGGACATGCGTGTCACATCCCATTTTACACCAAATTGCAGAACGGTAAAGCCGGGGTTATTGGGCATGGTGACCGGCACAGTGACCATATAGTGGTTTTTGATCAGCTGATCCAGCTCGATCGAAATGTTCCCTATAATAATATCGCCGGAATTGTCGGCGAACTGCTGTGCATCTGCCCCGTCCGTTACCTCCGGTGTATTCCCGCCTGCCTCTGCCAGTGCAGAAACAACTTCGGCTCCGCCCGCAAGCACCAATGTTGTGCATACCAGAAATACTGCCATTAAAATCGCCATCATTTTTTTCCAAATGCGTTTCATCGTGTATCCTTCCTCTCATTGCCAAATCGGAAAACGCACAGAACCTTCTATCGAATATTATAGCACTATTATACATTTTTGTCAACGGATTTCGGGCTTATTTGTATGAATGTACAACTGACGAATTCGTTTTTTGTGTATTTGGTGCTTTTTGGTGGATCCCCTCCTTTATTGTTAGTTTACCATATCCTGCATGATCTGTCAATTGACGGAATGGATAAAAGAGCCTCGTTGATTCGTGTATTTCTTATGCGGACTTGTGGGATACAATATTGACATTTTCCAGTGCAACGTACAAAAAAACCGCACCGCTTTCTGCTTGTACGCAGACCTGC
>ENA-OOZA01001470-OOZA01001470.1-human-gut-metagenome-genome-assembly--contig:-NODE-1470-length-12066-cov-2.582466_pt1 | contig 12066 bp, 9 predicted proteins | sample MGYA00241703_ERZ501378 | MGnify/ENA primary metagenome ERZ501378 (study PRJEB25962, sample SAMEA2042916) | human gut metagenome | biome: human gut; feature: human-associated habitat; material: faeces...
GGACTGATAAATTATGGGCGGTAGATGAATTGAAGGGATTTGCGATAGCCGGTGCCGATGGGCATTTTCAGTGGGCGGAAGCAGTTGTTGTTAATGGGAATCAGGTGGCGGTATGGCATAAAGATATCCCTCATCCTGTAACGGTACGTTATGGTTGGGATGATAATCCGGTTCATGCGAATTTGAAAAATAGAACCGGACTACCGGCTTCTCCTTTTCAGATTTCATTGGAAGATAAATAATTTAACAGAGATCCGAAAGTGGCAAAGCTTTCTAATAATCTTCGATGGATTTTAAAGGAATGCTTGTTTCTGTCGGATTTTCTATGGCAAAAATACCTATTCCTCCTTTGATGTTATTGGGAAAGATGACAGGTGTTTCCAACAGGTTGCTACTGTCATGGTCGGCATATGCATTGGCGGCTCGTAAATATTGATATTCAGCCGGGGATATGGCATAATATTGTATGATAGCTTTTCCTGTTATCTTTTTAATTTTATATAGTTTATTGTCTAATAGGAAACTATACCAACTGTCTAAAGTCATGGTATATTGGTTGTTGGTAAAGTAAGCATCATTGAATACATTATAATAGTTGTTTATAGTGGGGATGAAATTAATGATAGGATCAGAGTTGTTGGGAGTGCCAGGTTTTCCGTCCATTAATGCAGTGTCATAATATCCGCTACATTCCCATTGGGTGGAGATAGCAGTGGAGTCTTGTAAAGTTTTGCGGTTAGTAAGGCGGTAAGTATATGTTTGTTTTATGTTGACCCGGTAATATTGGGAATGGTTTGTGGTGGGAGTTTGTAATTTTATTTTCCACTTTGTTGCTTGATATATCCAAAGGCTTTCCGAAGTCTCTGATAGAGAATGATTAGATTCAATGGTGTCCGCTTTGATAATTTCAATGGGCTCATATACTGTTGCTTCTGCATTCGCTTTATATTTTCCGTCTTTGGTTTCTACTTCGATACGTACTTGATCACCGGTTTTAAAACGGCTGCTTATCTGGTAAAAATAATTTTGATAGTCTAACGGTGAATCATTGTTAGGACGATAGGTACATTCCGAAATTGTTTCCGATAATACATTATTAATATAAAGGTGAATAATTCCATTTTTTACTACTTGGGGTTCGTGATAGCCGGATAAAGCTAAAAAGATAGCATTGTTCGTTTTGTTTGCGTTTATCAGAGCGTTGACGATGAGCTTTTGAGATTCATCATTAGGCAATATTTCTATATCATTGGTACAGGCGGCCAATAAATGAACAAATGAAAGGAGTAAAAGTGCTTTTTTCATTATTGCTTAAAATTTATAAGTATATGAGAATGAAGGTAAGAAGGGAAGGAGAGTGACTTTTTGTATCACAGGAATCTTTTTTCCTTCCGATTGCTCATCCGTGTAATAATCTATAAATACATGATTGGGATTCAAAGAGTTATAGGCATTCATAATACTGACGTTCCAAATCCGTTCTCCATGTTTTGTCTTTTTGTGAAAGTTGAATCCTAGATTCAACTGATGACTGGCGGGCAGACGGTAGTTATTTCGAGAAGAGCTATATTCAAAGGGAAAAACAACCCCGTTGCCTGTATTTCCCATATGTCCCCATCCATAGCTTCCTTCGGGGAGAATGATGGTTGCTTTCTCTTTGGGCAGGGTGGCAGTATTTCCTGAAGCGTAAATCCAAGAAGCGCTCATGTATACTTTTTTGTTGAGGCGCCTGTTTATCGTGATGTTCACGGAGTGGCGTCTGTCGTATTTATAGGGAAAACGTTTCCCTCCATTTACATTTCCTTTACTGAATATACGGTCGGCTTTAGCCAAAGTATAATTTATCCATCCGGTAGTACGTCCGGTTTTCTTTTCCAGCATGAATTCTATGCCGAAATTGCGTCCTTTGCCCATTTCTACTTTCTCTTCCCAATGAATGGAATTACCGACTAGAGTATTACCATCTTTGTATTCCAGTACGTTTTTCGTCATTTTGCTATAGCCTTCTACAGAAAACTCCCATCCTTGAATACCTGTATAGTAACCCCCGATAGAAAATTGGCATGCTTGCATCGGGAGGATCTTCTGTGTGACCGGTACCCATAGATCAGTGGGGAGAGAGAGATTGGATGAAGAAAGTAAATGTACATATTGTGTCATGTGGGTATAGGCCGCCTTGAAAGTAAGGTTGGGACTGGTTTTGAAACTAACGGTAATGCGAGGTTCCAAGGAGGCATAAGTGTGCTTTTGTACTTGGAAGAGTGAGAAATGTGCGCCTATATTTGTTTTCCATTGTTCGTTCCATTTGAAATCATCTTCTACATAAAGGGAAATTTCGTGTGAGTGTGTCGCTTCATTTCCTCCGATGGTGTATGTTTTATCAGGTTGTTCTTGTTCATTCGGAGAGTGCACAAATGTATGTTGGGTTTCGGGGCGGAACGTATGGTAGAGATAGTTTCCTCCGAATTTGATGAAATGGGAGGGGGATGGATGAAAGTCGAAGTCAGATGTTAATCCCCAATCTTCTATACCGGAATAATATTGGCTGTCAAGGTGTTTGTTGGCGGACGTGAAATTGTTTTTTATATTGAATCGGAAACGGTTATAGGATAGGGTGATGTTATGGAACAGACGATTACTGACTATGTGGTTCCAACGTAATGCCCCTAATGTACTTCCCCAAGCCATGACTTGTCTCTCTCTTGTGTCTGTCTCCTTTTCTTCTTCAAAGTAATAAGAAGAAGTATTTGTAAAACTGGCATGATCTTTGCCATGATAAAAGGAGAAAAACAGGCGGTCACGGTCACTGAATCGATGATTTAGTTTTGTGTTGATATCATATAAGTAGTAACCTCCTTTCGTATCTTTATCCATGAAAGGCTTGATAATTAAATCGGCATAACTGCGTCTGGCAGAAATAATAAATGATGTCCGGTCTTTCCATAGAGGACCCTCAAAGTGCATTCGAGAAGTCAGCAGCCCGATGGTCAGACTGCCGTGATAATTCCTCATATCTCCATCGTTAGTGCGTACATCAATGACGTAACGGGCAGGAAAACTGCTTTTATACAAATCGACTTTCTTGACCGATTCTGGGGTAAAGATGGAGAGAATACCTAGTGTATGGTCCACATTATATAAGGGTACACCGTCTAGCAGATAAAGATTCTGATCGGGACTTCCTCCACGTACATACAGGCCACTGGTACCGGTTATACCTCCTTGTATACCGGGCAGAAGCTGGATTGATTTTAATACATCTGCCTCACTCAGTAAAGCAGGGGTATTTTTAATATGTGTCAAAGGTATATTGTTTGCTCCCATACGGCTACTTTGAAAGCCTGTTTCCATTTTATCAGAAAGGACAACGATTTCTTCCAATGTATTATCGTTTTTAAGTTGGACAGTCAGCAGCGTATCTTTACATAAATACAATGCTATTTGTTTTGAACCGTAACCTATATAGGAAAAATTCAGTTCAGTGTTTCCTTCGGGCAGTGTGATACTGAAGAATCCGAATGGATTTGTGATTGTTCCTTGTTTATTTTGCTGGTCATAGATATTGGCACCTATCAGTGTTTCTTTCGATATTTCGTCCAATACATAACCGTTTAGTGTAAAATGTTGTTTTATAGGAAGTGACGTTGTTTTTTTCAATATGATATGGTGTTTGGTAATCTCGAAACTGATGTCTTGTTTAATGAAAGCTGTTTGTAGAATAGTTGTTAATGGGGTTTCTTTCAGATCGAGAGTTATGGGATGTTTGAGTACAACTTCTTCGCCATAAATAAAAGAATACTCTGACAGTTGTTCTATTTTAGCTGTAAACTCCTTTAAACTAGCCTGTTTCAGATAAATATTAAAAGGCATATCCGGAGTTTGTGCTGATATGAATGAATGGGAAAAGACTAGTAACAGCATTAAGTAAAAAAAAGTGATACTGTGTTTCTTATAAAGTGAAGAAATCATTTGTTTTTTAGTTTTCTTGCTTTAGTTCAATAAGATTGGATTGGGGCATGTGATAAGTAAAACCTACGATGGGAGCCAACATTTCTAGAATTTCTTCCAACGTTTCGTTTTGCTTGAAACGTGCATTTAATTTATAATTACGTAACTGTTCGCTTTTTATCTGTATGGTGACATTAAAATGATGGGATAGTTGACGAGCGATTTCTCCCATAGATATGTCATTAAAAGAAAGAACACCTTCACGCCAACTTATTTCGTTCTGTGCATTTGCATTAATGTGCATAGACAATATTCCAGTCGATTTACGATAAATGGCTGTTTCATTGGGCTTTAATATCATTTGTTTACCGTTGGCATTGTTACTGACGGATACACTACCTTCCAGCAGGGTTGTTTCTACTAAAGAATCGGCGGCATAGGCATTGACATTAAAATGCGTGCCTAATACCCTGATGGTAACTCCATTTGCTTTGACACGAAATGGTTTTTTAGGATTTTTACTGACTTCAAAATAAGCTTCTCCATTCAGCTTTACGATTCGTTCCTTGTTGAAAGTTTCCGGATAGCTCAATTGGGAATGTCGGTTTAGGGTTACTTTAGAGCCATCCGGTAATTGGATGCATTGAGTTTGTATATTGGTGGAAACAATCAGTGTACGTACCGGACGTTGGTAAAAATAAAACATCCAACCGAAACCTATAAGCAGGACGAAACCGGCAGCCACAGCAACTGTATACCGAATGGAAAGTATTTTGTGCTTGCGGTATGCCGGTTGAAGACGTTGTTGCAATATATTATAACTTTTCTCCGCCGAGAATTTTCCCTGCGGTGAATGAGTGGAAGAAGATAATAATTCCAACCATTCGTCCAGTTCTTTGTCTGATTTCGGTGAATTCATGTTATTTTATTTGCAGGACAAAGATACTACTTCTTTTGCAGACGGATAGAAATTTCAGAAATTTTTGCGTCTTTTCCGTCAGGAGTACAGATCAACCGTATGATACGTTGTACGCTTTTTATTTGTTTAGGATAAAGAATGATATCTATTTTTACTGATTTCTTTCCTTTCAAGATGACCGGATGGGCATTTTGAATGTGGAAGCTATTGTTACTTGTAGAACTGCTAATGGTCAGTTTACGGTCTGTGTCTTGTTTTTCGGCAGCTATTATTTTTAAAGTAAGGGTTTCTTCCTCGTTCTTTGTATCATAGGTGTGTGATATGAATTGTTTTTCAAAGCCTATATACTCTTTGGGATAGTTGTCGTTGTTACTACATGCACTTATAAGCAGGGCATAAAAAAATGGTAATACTAAACGTGTATTTGTTCTCATGTCTTTTTAGTTTATTAGTTTCTATTGATAAAGACAGGAGAATCTGGAAAACTCCCTATCGTCTATTTCTAAAATAATTGTTAATTTTTTCTTTGAGTCGGGTTACAGCTTTTTGTAACTGGGCATCTACTGTTTTAGGGCTTATATTAAGTTCTTCGGCAACGGAAGCATAACTTTGTTTTTCTTCGCGGACTTTAATAAAGATTGTTCGGCAACGTTCAGGTAATTCATTCAGTGAGTTCTCATAAATGTTAAATAACTCTTCATTCATCATTTGTTCTTCAGGAGAAAGGTTGGAAGAAGATATTTCCGGCATATTTTCCAGAGGCGAGGCTTCCCTCCTTTGTTCTTTTTCCAAATAGTTCAGAGCGGCATTTCTTATTAATATATAGCTGTACTTATTAAAATCATCGGGAATAAGCTGACTTTTTCGATGATTCCAAAGCGTGGTAAAAACATCTAAAATTACTTCTTGAGCCCATTCATCCCGTTGAAGGTAATAAAAGGCGATACGAAAGAAACGGTCATAATACATATCGTATAAAGACCGGAAAGCCTGTTGGGAATCATGCTTCTGTATTTCTTTGAGTAGTTCAGTTGCCTCCATTGCCGTGTTGGGCATGTTTGTTAATGTTATAATCGGATGCAAAGCTACTAAAATGTAAATAGATGTGCTATTCATTTTAGAACTTTTAGTTTTGATTTATTGTATGAGAGGAACTGAAGCCTTCTTCTTAGTATCTGTCTTGGCAATTTTCTTCTTTCAATTTGTATTTTACTTGGTTGGCAATACTGAATATACCTATTCCTCCTTTTATATTATTGGGAATAAGGGGAACTGCATAAATAAAATTTTCGGCATCAAAATCTAATGCAGAGGACATGGCATACAAATATCTATGTTCGCTTTCTGAAATACTGTAAAACCGGATACTGATATATCGCTCTGCTTTCTGAGAATCTATATGTATATAGTTGATGTCTTCTTTTAAATCTATCGTCATGTTATATTCCCTGTTTTTAAAATAACAGCTTTTAAAAAGGCCAAAATAATTGTTCCATTTCTGAATAAGCTCGAATCCTTCATCTATAGCATGTCCGGGTTTGCCGTCTGTCAAGGCGGTGTCATAAATATAATTATAGTTATAAGTCGTGTCAATACTGAGAGTGTCCCTGCCGTCATGCCATTTATGAGAATAAAAAATCTGTTTTATTTCAAGACGATAGTATGTATTCTCTGCCTCTATATCGGGTTGTTTTAATTGAATGTTAAGCCGAAGATAATTGTCATATACAGGCTTGCCTCCTACCCAGCTGTTATAATCTCTTAAACTTATATAGGTTGTATCTACATTTATAATCTGTAAGGGTGCACTGATGCGTGTTTCCGCTTTTGCTTTATATTTACCATTTTCTGAAGAAGCCTCTATTTTCACTTTATCTCCTGTTCGGAATATGCTTTTTACTGGGTAGTAATCATCTTCCGCAGTGATTGTTTCTGACAGTTTTCCATTGATATACAGGTGTATGATACCATCGGTGACAGGAGTGGTAGCTGTCCATCCTGTGTAATGCAGATAAATCCGGTTATCGTTATTTTCAGTTTGCATCATGGCATTTACGATCAGTTTTTTAGGTTCATCATCGGGTAAATAGCCAATGGTATTGGTACATGCGCCTAAAATAACAAATACACAAAGAAATAAAAGGTATTTTTTCATTGGATTTTAAAATTTATAAGTGTATGAAAATGAAGGGATACATGGCAAGATTGTCATTTTTTTCAATATAGGCTTTCCTGTTTGTGCTTCCCTGCTGATATAGACAAAGTTGGGGTTCATGGCATTGTAGGCATTTAGGATACTGATATTCCATATCCGTTCTCCGTGCCGGGTCTGTTTATGGAAGTTGAATCCTATATTCAATTGGTGGCTTGCAGGCAATCTGTAGTTATTTCGTGAACTATAATGATCCATATCTCCTTTGTTCAAATTATCCATAATCCAGGAAGGTGGTACATTGGTAGGTGGTAGTTCTGTATGTGTCTTCTCTGTAGGAAGTGTTGCCATGCAACCTGATGCATAAGTCCATGACATATTGAAGTCGATCCGTCGTGTCAATTGATAATTTAGAGTGAGATTCAAGGTATGTCGGCGGTCATATTGGTAAGGGAAATGTTTACCATTATTGATCCCGTCCGTACTGAATTGCCGGTCGGATTTGGATAGGGTGTAATTAATCCATCCAGTAAGGAGCCCTGCAGTTTTTTGTGCCATAAACTCCACTCCGAATGAACGTCCTTTGCCCATTTCTACTTTGTCTTCCCAGTTATGGGAAGAACCTAGAAAACTTTCTCCGTCTTTATATTCTAATACATTATACATATCTTTATAGTATCCTTCTATGGAAAATTCCCAATTCTTGATACCGGTATAGTATACTCCTACAGCATATTGAAAAGATTTCATGGGGCGGATGTGGCGTGTGACGGGCACCCAAAGGTCGGAAGGCATGGCCAGTGATGCAGTAGATAATAATTGGGTACACTGGCTCATCTGTGAAAAAGAACTTTTTAAGATGATATTTGAGGTCGCTTGGAAACTTATGGAAAGACGGGATTGCAAAGAAAGATAAGTCTGTTTTTGTACATTAAAAAATGAAAAGTGCAATCCGGCATTTATTTTCCAATGTTCGTTCAGAATAAGATCATCTTCGGCATACAAGGAAAAGTCATGAGCATGGATATGAGAATTGTTCAAACTATAATTGTCGTTAGTTTGTGGATATCCATTGTCGGAATTGTGTTGATTTACGGTCTGCACTTCCGGAGCGAACTGATGATATATGTATTTCGCTCCAAATTTGATGTTGTGTGCCGGTAACGGATGATAATCAAAATCCGTACTAATGCTAAGATCACTGATGCCGGAGTGAAACAGATTGTTGGAACCATTGATGATTGTGGAACCATCAGGTTGTTGTATGCTGGAAGTTTCCTCTTGTCTGATATCAAAAACATAACGATTGTATGCCAGCGTAGTATTACTGAATAGTTGGGGGGTGAAAACATGATTCCAGCGTGTGTTCAGTAATATGTTTCCCCAATTGTGAGTTTGCTTGAACTTATCTTCATCTTTGTATTTATAGTAGACGTGGTCTTTTCCTTTATAGAAAGAGATGAAAAGGCGATCTTGTTCACTAAAGCGATGATTTAGCTTGGCGTTGATGTCATACAAACTATAACCGCCCCGTTCGTCCTTTGGCATAACTAGTGGGAGGAAACAGTCAATATAACTGCGTCGTGCTGAGATAATGAAGGAAGTATGATCTTTCCATATAGGTCCTTCAAATTGCAGATGTGAAGTGAGAAGACCGATAGTCAAGCTTCCATGATAGTGCTGCATGTTTCCGTCATTGGTACGGACATCGACAATAGATGAAAGACGTCCGCCGAATCGTGCCGGAAAGCTACTTTTGTATAAATCGACTTTTTTCACGGCTTCCGGAGTGAAGACCGATAACAGGCCCAGTGTATGATCTACATTATATAAAGGTACACCGTCTAATAAATAAAGATTTTGGTCCGGACCTCCTCCGCGTACATATAACCCACTGGTTCCGTTCATTCCGTTTTGTACACCGGGCAGTAGTTGGATGGATTTTAGTACGTCTGCCTCACTCATCAATGCCGGTGTGTTTTTTATGTGGGGAATAGGAATACTGCTTGCTCCCATACGACTGCTTTGAATACCCGTTTCGGGTTTGTCGGACAAGATAATGACCTCATTCAGTTGGTTGTCATTGTGGAGTTGGATGGTCAGCATAGTATCTTTCCATAGGTGCAAAGACACTTGTTTTACTGCATAGCCTATGTATGAAAAGTTTAGTTTAGTGCCCCCCTCAGGCAATGTGATGCTAAAGTATCCGAAAGGATTGGTAGTGGTACCCACTCCGTTTTTCTGATCATAAATATTGGCACCTATCAATGTTTCTTTCGATATACTGTCCAATACATACCCGTTTAGGGTAAAAGACTTCTTGCTGGATTGTAGAGCGTATTTTTTTAATATAATGTGATTTTTGTTTATTTTGAAACTGATATTCTGTCCTGCAAAGGCTTTCTGTAAAATCAGGCTTAATGGAGCTTTTCTTAGACTGAGGGTTATAGGATGTTTAAAGATGATTTCCTCTCCATAAATAAAAGAGTAGCCGGAGGCTTTTTCTATTTCAAATATGAATTCTTTCAGATTCGCTTTTTTTAAGTGAATGCTGAAAGAAAGATCTGCTTTTTGAGCCTGTATGAATGTAGTGGAAATCATTAGTAACAGTATCAAGAAAATCCCCTTGATACTGTATTGATTGCAAGTTGAAAAAATCATTTAGTTTTTAGTTTTCTTTTATTATTCAATAATTTATATGCCTTTATTCAGGGTCTGTTATCCTCCTTGTAATATTCGGAGAAAGAGTTTCCAAAATTTGATTTGTGTTATGGTTGCATTCGGAACTCTTTTGTTCCGTTTTCCTGTGTTCTTCAGAATCGTTTTCGCTATTGTAAGCATAAGCTTCCATTAATGCATGGAAGAATGGAAGAACTATGCGCGTACTTGTTTTCATATCTTTTTAGTTTATTGGTTTATATAAGTAAAGACAGGGAAACTTGAAAATCTCCCTATCGTATTTTATAAAATTATTCATTTATTTTTGGGGGATGCTTTTAAAATAGCATATGTGAATATTCGCTGAAGTATTAGTTACTCCACCCAAAGCATGTCGCTCATGATCCCGTCTGATATAAAAACGCCTTTACGGGTCAGTTTTAGCGTATCGTTTTTTATTTCCAGTGTTCCTTGTTGTAAATGTGGAGTGGCCATACGTAGGCAGTATTTGTACAGTTCTTCTCCATATTGTTTCCTGAGTTTGGGCAGTGGCATTCCCCATTGTGTACGTATGTGGGTAATGACAAAATCATTGTAACGGGTATATAAGTCAAGTTCTTCTACTTCGAATGTGGGATTTCCGTTAGAAATACCTCTTATATATTCGTTTAGTGAGGCTACATTCCATTGGCGTGAAGTACCATTGTATGAATGTGCGGAAGGACCACAGCCCAAATATTTCTTTTCAGTCCAATAACTGGAGTTGTGCCGGGAATGAAAACCGGGTAGGCAGAAATTGGATATTTCATAATGTTCGTATCCGGCAGCGGTGAGGCTGTCAATCAGTGTGCCGAATAAGGAAACGCTCAGATCTTCATCGGCCTCTTCCAGTTTATGTTGTTCACGAAGTTGCCAAAGAGTGGTTCCTTCTTCATAAATAAGGTGATAAGCGGAAATATGTTCCGGATGCAAAGCGAGGGCTTGTTTTAAATCTTCTTTCCACGAAGCAAGTGTTTCTCCGGGTAGTCCGTACATCAAGTCAATACTAATATTCCGGAAACCGGCAGTACGACAGTTTTGGAAAGCACGGATGGCTTGTTCGGCTGTGTGGCGGCGTTGAAGCAGTTTTAAAGTGGAGTCTTGAAAAGTTTGAATTCCCATACTTATCCGGTTAAAAGGAAAGGTGCGTAACATGGAAATGTATTCTGGCGTTAAGTCATCGGGATTAGCTTCCAAAGTGATTTCAGCATCGGGGATTACTTTGTATACCTTATAAATATGGGAGAAGATTGCTTCGAAATCTTCTTTTGCCAGTTGCGAGGGAGTGCCGCCGCCCAGATATATCGTTTCTATATGCTCGCCTTCCAGATAGGCTTCCCGGTCGGTTAGTTCGCGGCATAAGGCACGGATGTATGCTGTTTTCTGTTCGCTACGGGTGGTGGAGAAAAAATCGCAGTAAATACAACGTTTTTTGCAAAAGGGGATATGTAGATAAATACCTGCCATGATCATTTATTTTTCAGCAAAGCTACGAAAAAAATAGTGATAAGATAGAATATCTGCCGTAAAACATAGTTTAGTAACACTATCCTTTGAGTTGCTTTTTTTCTCTTTATTTTCTAATTTGCGCTCCACATTTTTAGGAGATATGAAACACATATCCGTTTGTTAATAATTAAACCTTAGATATCATGAAAGTATATCAGACTAACGAAATTAAAAACATTGCACTTCTTGGCAATGATGGCTCAGGTAAAACCACCCTCACAGAGTCTTTGCTCTTTGAGAGTGGTATTATAATTACTGCCAAAAACACGGTTAGTGATTATTTTCCGGTAGAGCAAGAATATGGTTATTCAGTGTTCTCTACCGTTTATCATGTAGAATGGAATGGAAAAAAACTAAATATAATTGACTGTCCGGGTAGTGATGACTTCGTAGGGGCTGCCATAACCGCGCTAAATGTAACCGATACTGCTATTTTGCTGCTGAATGGACAATACGGTCCCGAAGTAGGTACTCAGAACCACTTCCGTTATACTGAAAAGCTGGGCAAGCCGGTTATCTTTTTGGTCAATCAGCTTGATAATGAGAAATGTGACTATGACAATGTGCTCGAACAGTTGCGTAGCATTTATGGCTCCAAGGTAGTTCCCGTGCAGTATCCTCTTGAAACGGGACCTAATTTTCATGAACTCATTGACGTGCTGTTGATGAAGAAATATTCATGGGGCCCTGAAGGTGGTGCTCCTACGATAGAAGATATTCCTGCTGAAGAAATGGAAAAAGCACAGGCTTGGCACAAGACTTTGGTGGAAGCTGCAGCTGAACACGATGAATCACTGATGGAGAAATTCTTTGAATCTGAATCTCTGACAGAAGATGAAAT
>ENA-OOZA01001476-OOZA01001476.1-human-gut-metagenome-genome-assembly--contig:-NODE-1476-length-12032-cov-2.342657_pt1 | contig 12032 bp, 9 predicted proteins | sample MGYA00241703_ERZ501378 | MGnify/ENA primary metagenome ERZ501378 (study PRJEB25962, sample SAMEA2042916) | human gut metagenome | biome: human gut; feature: human-associated habitat; material: faeces...
AAAAGAAATTTGTATTCCAGTTCTACAGTATATATCATATATCCAAGCTAAATGAGATGAATTTGAATCTACACTTAGTCCTAATAGTTCAGTATTTATATTTTGAAAATATGTATGTGCTCTCGTAAATGCTATCATCTCTGTTGTGCATACAGGGGTAAAATCTCCAGGGTGAGAAAATAAAACAAGCCATTTTCCTTTATAATCATTTAATGAGATATTTCCACAAGTAGTAAGTGCATCAAAATCAGGAGCTTTTTGACCAATTTTTACATTCCCGTTCATTAATACTTCATAATCCATATTTAATCACATTCCTTTCAATTTATAATATGAATTATAAATATTTTTGGTTAAAAAAACACTTCAAATCGTAAAAAACGATAAGAAGTGTTTAGATGTTTTATTTGTGTCCACCTGCTTGCAAGATTTTGTATGCAAACTCTATATGTTTTTTGATATCAGATTGCTTAATAGGATCGATTATTTTATTTTTAATTGTCAATATAACTGTTTCATCCCCATTAGCTAATAAAAAGAATTCACCAGGAATTTCTAATTCGATCTCAGCACTAGCTGTAAAAAAAGCATAAGCCGGATTTTCAAATATTTCTCTATATATTAAAGCTTCATACATATTAAATTGTAAAATATTATTTTCATATGAGCCATCAATGTAATCGAAAGCTGCGAATCCTTTAAATTGTGAACCATTCAAAACTATATAGCCAGTTGCATACAAATTGTTCTTTTTTACTATAATGCCAAAAAACATCTCTTTCATGTTGATACCTCCATTTTAAATAAAAACAGGGTTAATAGTTACTCGTATACTTATATATTAACATAATTATACAAAAAAATCAACAATATATTATTCATCATCATTATTAGAAGTACGAACTTGTGTTCCATAGTACCAAACTAAAGCTACTATAGCAATACCAGCAACACCTAAAATAAGCCAAGTCCATGCTGTAGCTGACATACCCATAAAGGTATTATTACTAGTTGTAGAAGTACGTGTTGCATTATAATTAGAATTATTATTTTGTGTCATACCAGTAGTATTTTTAGTAGCATTTTCAGTTTTACCGGTTGCATCTTTAGCAGTATTGGATATGTCTTTAGCGCCATTTTCTATTGTGTTTTCGGCACCACCAACAGCATCTCTAACACCATTTGCAGCATCTTGCAACATATGTTCGCTATTAGCAAAACAAACCGAAAAAGAAAAAATACAAAAAGCCAAAACAGTAAAAGAAATCAATAATTTTTTGTACATAAAAAATCCTCCTAACATAAAATTTATATTATTAGTATTTATAGAAAAAATAAATTTATGCATACAAAAAAATAAATAAAATGAAAAAAAAGTAAAAAGATCCAAATTTTAGAAATTTGAATCTCTCATAAAAATTATTTACCTATTTTAATTAAAATAGCAATAGCTAAAAGTATTAACAAAACACCAACTGCAATCAATAAAACATTTAAAATTCCAGAAATACCTAATTCTGAATTAGGAGAATAGTTAGAAACCTTTGTAGTTGAATTAGTATCAGGAACTCCTGTATAGTTTTCAAAAGAAGCAGTATTATCTGATGAATCATCAATAGAATTAGATGTAGAATTACTTGTACTATTTGTAGTTGATGAATTAGTTGAATTTGTTGCTAAATTCGTAGCATTTAAAGAATCGTCACCTACAGCCTTTACATTTGATCCAATAAAAAATATTGATAAAAAAATAACCCCTAATATAAATAATAAATTACCTTGTTTTAATTTCACTTTGCATTACCTCCCAAATAATATAAAATTTATCATTAGATTGACAATAATATAATACCACAATTAACAAAAATTTGTCCAGTAAATTTAAAAAAAATAGAAAATTACTTGTACACCAAAAAACGTTATGATAAAATAGCATAAAAAAACAGGAAGGAAAGTGATAAGAAATGGCAAATATTTTTGATTATATGCAATGGAGAGACATACCATTAGCAAAAACAGAATTCAACGAAATAGACAATTTAATTTTAGCACGATTTTCATATTTTCCATTAGATAATGAAATAATACATAAAAATGAAAAAATAACAATAAAAGAAAGCTATAAATGCTATAAAGAAAATGGTAGTACAGGTAGAATTTTACAAAAGGAAGATATAGATTTATATCCAATTTTGGCAAACAGTCAAAGATTTGGAGGATTATATATATCTGATTTTGAAAATAAGATAGACGAAGAATTAGAAAAACAGTTTTCAGCAATAACAATACATCTACCAAACAATTATATATATGTAGCATATAGAGGAACAGATAACACAATAATAGGTTGGAGGGAAGACTTAAACATGTGTTTTAGCGACACTGTTCCTTCACAAATAGATGCAACAAATTATTTAAATAAAATAGCAGAAAAATATAATAATCCAGAACTAAAAATATTAGTTGGAGGCCATTTAAAAGGAGGAAATCTAGCAATATATGCATCAGCTTTTTGTAAAAAAGATATTCAAGATAAAATTATAAATGTATACAATAATGATGGACCAGGTTTTAGTGAAAAAATAGCAGGTACAGAAGAATACACAAGCATATTAAATAAAATACAAACATTTATGCCACAAACATCAATTATTGGAAGATTATTAAATCATAAAGAAAAAATAACTATACTGCAAAGCACTCAAACAGGAATTATGCAACATGATTTATATAGTTGGCAAGTTTTAGCTGACCACTTTGTAAAAGATGATTTTACAAGTTCTAGTGAATTTATAGATCAAACCATCAGCAATTGGCTAATAGAAGTTAGCCCAGAACAAAGAAAAGAGTTTGTACGAGTACTATTTGAAATATTAAATTCAACACAAGCAGAGACACTTTCACAAATAAGTAGTAAATGGTTTAGCAATGCAAAAACAATGATAAAATCATACCAACAACTAGACGAAAAGAGTAAAGAAGCACTTAATAAAACAATAGCAGTATTTATGAAAGTAGGAAGAGAAAATGCAAAATTAGAATTAAAAAACAAAACAGAACATATAACCTAAATAGACAACAATAGCATTTCATAAAACACAAAACAGAAAATTGGGAAATAATGTAAAATATTTTAAAGTTTTTACAAAATTTTCCAATTTTTTTATTCAATTTGTTTTATAATTATAATGTTTGGCGTACTAGTTTACTGCAAAGATGAAGGAGGTAATAAACATTGCACTTTTCAGGGTATCTTTCAAAACATTTATACAGCAGAATAGTAACTACACAAAGTCAGCAAATAAAGACACCACTTGATGAACAAGAATTAGAGGCATTAAAGGAATTCGATATTCCATATAAAAAGATAACTAATGATGATGGTTATCCTATTTATATTCTTGATACTAAAAGTTTAAAAGCTATTTTTTGTACCTAAAGACAATTGTCACATTATTTGCAGTAAACAAGATTACGAATTGTAACAAAAGCAATATGTAAAATTCCTATATGAGAATTCGGCATATTGCTTTTATAACATTAAATTAGTTTTTCTAATTCTTTTATTTTATCACGTAATTCCGCAGCTTTTTCAAATTCCAATTGACTAGCAAACTGAAGCATTTCATCAGTTAATTTAGAAATAGTATCTTTAATATCTTCTTTTTTCTCTAATTTATATTCAACACCAATATCTTCTTGTTTTACTATACTAATAGTCTCTCTAACAGACTTTTTAATAGTTTTAGGTACAATACCATGAACATTGTTATATTCTTCTTGTATTTTTCTTCTACGGTTCGTTTCTGTTATAGCCTTTTCCATACTATCTGTTAATTCATCTGCGTACATAATAACTGTACCATCAGTATTTCTGGCGGCTCTACCAATAGTTTGAATAAGAGAACGTTCAGAACGTAAAAAGCCTTCTTTATCAGCATCTAAAATAGCAACTAACGAAACTTCTGGTATATCAAGGCCTTCTCTTAAAAGATTTATTCCAACTAAAACATCAAACTCTCCTAAACGTAAATTTCTTATGATTTCCATTCTTTCTAAAGCTTTAGTATCTGAATGCATATATGCAACTTTAATATCCAATCCTTTTAAATATGAAGTTAAATCTTCTGCCATTTTTTTAGTTAAAGTAGTTACTAAAACTCTTTCATGTTTTTCTACCCTCTTATGAATTTGCTCTATTAAATTATCTATTTGATTTTCAACAGGTCTAACTTCTATTTTAGGATCTAACAATCCAGTAGGCCTAATAATTTGTTCTACAACATTTTCTTTACTATGTTCCGTTTCATAATCTGCAGGTGTAGCACTTACAAAAACTACCTGATTAATTCTTTTTTCAAACTCCTCAAATTTTAAGGGTCTATTATCATATGCAAAAGGTAAACGAAATCCATAATTAACTAGTGAGTCTTTTCTTGATTTATCACCATTATACATTGCTCGTACTTGAGGAATAGTTGCATGAGATTCATCTATAAGCAAAAGAAAATCTTTGGGAAAATAATCAAACAAAGTAAATGGGGGAGAGCCAGGCTTTCTTCCACTAATATGCCTTGAATAGTTTTCAATCCCTTGACAAAACCCAGTTTCTTTCATCATTTCTATATCGAAGTTTGTTCTTTCTTCTATTCTTTGTGCTTCTATTAATTTGTTATTATCTTTAAAATATTTTATTCTTTCTTGTAATTCTTCTTCTATTGTTCCTATTGCCTTATCTAGCTTGTCTTTGCTTGTAACATATTGAGAAGCTGGTGGTATTAATATGTGTTTTCTTTCTCCTATTGCTTTTCCTGTTAATGGATTTATTTCTGAAATTTTTTCTATTTCATCTCCCCAAAATTCTACCCTAACTGCACTTTCACTTTGTGATGATGGATAGATTTCTACTATATCTCCCTTTGCTCTAAAAGTCCCTCTTTTGAAGTCTATTTCATTTCTTGTATATTGCATTATTACTAGTTTTTTTAATACTTCATCTCTAGATTTGTTCATTCCTGGTCGTAGAGACAACATCATTTCTTGATAGTCTACTGGGTCTCCTAAGCCATAAATGCATGATACTGATGCTACTATTATTACATCTCTTGTTTCAAATAATGATAGTGTTGCCGAATGTCTTAGTTTGTCTATTTCGTCATTTATTGATGCATCTTTTTCTATATATGTGTCTGAACTTGCTATATAACTTTCTGGTTGATAGTAGTCGTAATAAGATACAAAGTATTCTACATTATTTTCTGGGAAAAATTCTTTAAATTCTGAGTATAATTGCCCTGCTAGTGTTTTGTTATGTGCTAATACTAAGGTTGGTTTTTGAACTTTGTTTATTATGTTTGCCATTGTGAAGGTTTTTCCTGAGCCTGTAACTCCAAGTAATGTTTGAAATTTTTTGCCTTGATCTATTCCTTTTGATAAATATTCTATTGCTTGTGGTTGGTCTCCTGTTGGCTTATATGGTGAATGTAGTTTAAACATTTTCTCACCCCTTCTTCATTATTTTTGATTTAATTCTTCTATTAATAATTTTTCGATTCTATCTACATCTGGGAAAATTAAGTTTATTCCTTTTTTCTTCAATTTAAATATCTTATTTACTTTGTCTAATATAATTCTCCTTGTTTCAGATGGTACTTGTAATGCTTTTCCTTGAACAGTATCGATATGATCTATGTATTTACTTGTAATTGGAAACATATTTTGTATTAAAAAAGCATGATTTTTTCCTCTATAATTTCCTATTATAATTGTATCACACTTTTTGTATTTTTTAATTTTATTTTCTATTATTATTTCGTATTTTTCTACTCTACTACTCATTGGAATAAACCATAAAATATCTTCATTATTCATCTTAACACAGAAATAATTTGGCCTTGTTGAATTTCCTTCATGGTTTTTCATAAGTTTGTCATCATTTACTAATTCGAAATAATCATTTTTTATATGATAAACATAACCTTCTTTTATTTCCATATATATTTCTCCTTATATTATAAAAAGGCCTTTATTCCTTTACAGAAACAAAGGGCCAAAATATTTACAAAATGGTATAATTTATTACTCGCACCAACCACAAGCGAGAACATTTTGCGAAATGGTATGATTTATTACTCGCGCCAACCACAAGCGAGAAACATTTACTATCTATAATTATTATACTATTTTGAATTGATATTTGTCAATAAATTTTATGTCTTTTAATATAATAATTATATTAATATTTTATAATATATTTATTTTTTTATTCATATGTTATGTTATTTTATATTATTTTTAAAACCATTTGATTTATTGTTGATAAATCTGTTGCTGTAATTCTTCCACTTTCATCTAAATCTCCTGCTAATTTATACTCACCTTCTAATGTGACTGTTTTTAATATTGCTTTATTTAATGTTGATAAATCTGTTGCTGTAACTTTTCCATTTCCATCTAAGTCTCCTGCAACTGCAATTTTAATTTCTTTCTTTTCATTTTGTAATTCAACAGTCATTTTCATTCCAGTTCCTACATATTCTTCTGCTTTTAGAACTGTTCCGTCCTCTTTAAATATTGTTACTTTTCCATTTGTTTTTATGTTTTTAATGTAATCACTATATTTTGTTTCTTTTTGTACTCTGTAAATACATTTATCATTTATTTTATATTTTTCTGATGTTAATGTTAATTTTGTAACATCGTTCTTAGAATCGTCTTTTGAGTTATCATCTTTTTTATTATCTTCTTTGTTGTCATCTTTAGAAACATCATCCTTTTTATCATCGTCTTTATTGTCATCTTTAGGAGTCTCTACATTTCCAAATAACAATATCTTATTTTCTTCTAAATATTGTTTTTTATCAGTTTCATTTAATTCTAAAATTGATGATAAAAGTTTGTTTCTTTGAATAAAATATGTATTTCCATCTTTCATTTTAGTATCTGGTATCATTGATTTTATTTTTGTAATATATTTATCTATTTTTCTTTTATAAATTTGATATTGTTCTTCATCTGATGTTCCTTCTTTTTGTAATCCATATTTTGTAATAATATAACTTGTTGGTTCTGTTGTTGTATTTGAATATTCTTCTTTTTCATTTAACATTTGACTTTGAAATACTAATCTTGTAGGTTCTCTATGCTTTAGTGTTATTTTATATCCATATTCTATGTTTAAGGTATCATCACATGGTGTATTTACATTTCCAATGAAACTTTGCTCATAAATTTTATTACCATTTTTATCTGATATTTGAATATTTGCATATTCATCAGTAAAATAAGAATGTGGTTGTTGGTTATTTGCTTTTATTCTTATTGTTTTATTTTCTAAGTCCATTGTTATATTTGCAAATTCTGAATTTCCTAGTCCTGTAAGTCTTACTTTTGTGTCTGATACTAATACATTTGTATTTATTTTTTTATATTGCACATTTTTTTCTGTATTTGCATTTTCTTGAATTACAAGATATTCGTAAGAATGTTCATATGCTTCTGATTTTGTGCTTGGTAATTGAATTGTGTATATACCAGCTGGTAAGTCTTTTATTGATATAGTTTGATTATCAACTGTTATTTCTTTTATTACTTTTGAACCATCTTTAATGTATAGTTTTTTTCCTTTTATTTGTTCAAAATCTTCTATTGAAATTTTTATTACAGCATTACCTTTCATATTATATTTTGATATGTCTTCATTGCTTACTACAGAATAGTTTCCTTCTAAATTTAATTCTTTTCTAATTTGTTCTGCTTTTTCATCACTTGATACTAAATCTCTTAAATAATATAACATTGGTAATTCTTTTTCATATATTTCTGTTTCTATATCTTCTGATGGAAAGATTTTTGATTGATTTAGATATGGTATTACATTATAGCCAGATACCTCACTAAATCCTTTTGCATACATATCTGAGGCATTGTATTGTATTCCATTTTTTACATATTTTCTGTATTCTGAATGTACATATGCCATAGATTTTTCTGGGCCTATCTTATCTAATAAATCGACAAATACATATAGTTTTTGTTGATAACTTAATTCGTTAAAGTTTTCTGCTTTGTCTCTTGCTTGTTTCATATTATTTTCTATATTTAATTTTTTTCCAAGCCATCCACCATCATTTTCATTTAAAAATGTTATTTGATAATAATGTGCTAAAATGTTGTTCATAACATCTACTAATGCTAGGTCTTTGCTAGCTAAACTTCCTTCATATCCATGTCCAAATTCATGTAAGTTTAGCCATCCTTTTGATAAATACCCACTTATACTATCTCCATTTTGTGCAGTATGGTTTCCACTATAGTAAGCTGCACCTGCACCATGTTTGTTAGCTTTTACAAAAAATTTTGTTTTTACGTTTTTGTTTAATTCATTATCAGTATCATAAGATAACCCTAAGAAACGGTCAAATTGTTCTACAAAATTATGATAATATTCAAGCATTTCATCAATTGATTTAAAGTTATAGTTATTTCCATCTTTTCTAACTATTAATTCTCTATCTTTTATTGGTATTAAAAATGTTGCTCTATCATTTTCTATTACTGCATAAGAATGATTATTTTTCTTCCATTTTTCAAAGAATTGTTCTTCATCATCCCCATAATAATAATATGTCAATTCTTCTGTTCCTTGTTCATTTTTTATTTCAATACTTGGTTGTTCTTCTGTGTCAACTGGTGTTCTAATAAATGGTACACTATCATTTTGGACTTCTACTGTAATCCAGTCTCCATTTTTTGGTATTTGATAGTTTATCTCTGTTTGACTGTCATTATTCAAACAATCTAAACTTAAATCTTTATTTAATTTTGTATTTGTTTGTCTAATTTGAAAACTTGCTCCAGCTTTCATATATATTCCTAAGTTTTGACGGTCATGTCCGTTTCCACGATTTGTACCTGTTAATGACATATTTGCTACTGATGGTAATGTGTATATTGTTTTTGTTGTTGTAGTTTCTTCACTTATTGCTAATGCTGGAATTGTGTAACCTAAAATAAGTATAGCTAATAATTCTATTACTATTAATTTTTTTAATTTTTCCATAATTTCTCCTATATTTTATTATTTATTAATTTGCCATAATTCCAAATGTTTCATTATTTAGTTCTATTACATATGATGAAGCGTTTTCTAATTCATCTGACATAATATTTTCGTTGATAGAAAATACTTTTTTGTTTGCTTTTCTCTTTTTCTTTAATGATTCAAAGCTAATAATATTGCTTGGTTTTTCTTCTTGTTTATTTTTATTGTTAATTTCTTCTATCATTTTTGTATATTCATTTTTGTTTCTTGTAATATTTTCATTAATTTCAACTAATTTTTCATCATAATTTATTGATTCTATTCTTTCTATTAATTCTTTATTATTGTCTAATTGTAATTTTTTCAATTCAGAAATTTTGTAATTTACATTATTTATTTGTTCTTTTTGAAATTGTCTCAACATCTCAATTTCTTTATTTGCTAATTCTATTTTTGCCTTTAATACTTCTAATTGATTAAATTCCTCTTCTATATTTTGTGTTTTTTGTTTTAATATTTCTATTGATTGAAGTTCTTTTACTGTATTTTCTATATCAGATTTAGCTTTTAATTGTTCATTTTTCAATTGTTCTACTTTTTCATCAAAACCATTTATTTTATCGTTTATTGCTTCTTTGCTATTAATTAATTCATCGATATTTTCAAACATATCACTATTGCTATCTTTTAATATGTTTATTTGTTCTAAAATTTTTACTTTTTCTAAATCTAATTTTTGAATATTTTCTAATATTTCTTTTTTATCAACTTCTTGTATTTCTTTTAGATTATTTTGTTTTTCACTTAGTTCTTCAATACTATTTTGTACTTTTAAATTTTCTGTTTTTAATTCATTTATATTATTTATGATTTCTTGTTTGTCTAATGATTGTTTATTTTTTATATTATCTATTTCTGTATAAATATTATTTATTTGTTCTTTTGAATTATCATTGTCTAATCTTTTTTCTATATTTGATATTCTGCTAAATATCTTCTTAATTACATTTTTTAATCCATTTTCTTTTGGTTCAATTGTTTTTTCTTGTTGTTCTACTACTTGAGTATTTTCTAATTCTTGTTCTACTTCTTTATTTAATAATTCTTGTTCTATTACTGGTCTAGCATTTTCTATTATTTCTGAAACTGTAATTATTGGTTGTTTTACTTGTATTTCTTTTTCAACTTTTTCTTGTTTTCCATCTCCATAATAATAGCCATAACCTTTTCCATAGTATTTATTATGTTGTACATCACTCTTGTTTAGTATAACACCCATTATTTTGCCACCGACATCTTGAATTTGTCTTTTTGTTTTCTTTAATTCATTTATTTTTGACACTTTATTTTCAGCAATTAATATTGTGCTGTCTACCATTGTTGATAATGCTATACTATCTGAAACTATCATACTTGGTGTTCCATCTAATAATACAAGGTCATACATTGATTTTAAAAGTTCTAATAAGTTTCTCATGTTTGTTGATGATAATAATTCTGATGGATTTGGTGGAATTGTTCCACTTTCTAAAATATGTAAATTTGGTATTTTAGTTTCTTTTATGTATTTTTTTGCTTTTTCTAAATTTTCTAATTTATTTTCTGTTATTTCTTTTATAAAGTCTGATAATCCTTCTCCTGTTTGGTTTTCAAATATTTGACTTCTTCCTTTTGGAGTTCTTAAGTTTGTATCTACTATAAGAACTTTTTTGTTTGCTTGTGCAAAAGCTACTGCTATATTATTTACTATAAAGCTTTTTCCTTCTTTTTCTCTTGCACTAGTGAATAAAATAGCTTTCTTTTTGTTGATATTTGAAGAATACAATATATTTGTTCTTGTTGTTTTTAAACATTCTACTATATATGATTTTGGGTCTGTTTCTATTATTAATTCGTTGTTTGTTTTATTTGTATTTGGTATTGTCCCTATTGTTTCAAGTTTTAAATTTACTGGAATGTCTTTTTCAGATTTTATTGTGTCGTCAAGAATATAAAGTATTAATATCAATACTCCTGATGCAAATATTCCTGCCATTAAAGCTATTGCCATATCTTTAATATGATTTATATTACATGGTGTATTTGATATTTCTGCTGTATCTATGATATTAATGTTTTGAATATTATAAATTGTTTTTATTTGTTCTACGAAAACTGTTGATATTTCATTAGCTATTTTCATTGCTGTTTCTGGATTTGAGTTTTCTACTGTTATTTTTAAGAATTGTGTATTTTTTATTTCTGCTACTGTTAAATTTTTTTGTAAATTTTTAACAGAAATATCAAGTCCTAAGTTTTCTATTACTTTACTTAGAACATTTGCACTTTTAGCAATACTTCCATATGTAGAAATTAAACCAGAGTTTAAATTCAAGTCTGTTTGTGTTACTTGTTTTTCCCCCTGTGCCTCATCTCCTGTTAATAAGACTGTTACAGATGAATTGTATTGAGGCTTTTTGTAATAATATGAATAGAAGTAGCTCATTACTAAACTTAATAATATTATTAGAGCTATAAATATTTTTTTGGATAAAATAATTTGCCTGACTGCGTATCACAGGCTGAATGATTCCTTTTAGTCCATATTCTTGGATGAGGTAGTCCCGCGAGAAACTGTCGAGTCTTGCATAATACAAAACTTGTTCTACGTATTCATCGATTTTTGATAATTCATTTTCTAGTAATGTATACTTTTGATCGTCAATATCGAACTCGATCGAACGAACTAGCAATTTAGAAGCGGAAAGCGGCACTTTGATTTCATGGACCCATGAGTCAATATAATCTTTTTGGTCTTGTTGATTACTGATTGCTGATTGCATTACTTCTTGGTGTTCACGGATCAGCTGATTGATATATTCTTCTACCAGTTTTTCTTCTTCTGTCCTCCCACCACTCAAATAATTTTGCAAAGGGGAAGTTTTTTGTATGTCGGCTAATTTTCCCCACCATCTTCTCTTGCTCAAGTAACCACCCAGCAGATAAAAAA
>ENA-OOZA01001491-OOZA01001491.1-human-gut-metagenome-genome-assembly--contig:-NODE-1491-length-11960-cov-5.899370_pt1 | contig 11960 bp, 6 predicted proteins | sample MGYA00241703_ERZ501378 | MGnify/ENA primary metagenome ERZ501378 (study PRJEB25962, sample SAMEA2042916) | human gut metagenome | biome: human gut; feature: human-associated habitat; material: faeces...
TGTCGAAACCCTTTTGTGTTCCACACTTATGTTTATGCCATATACTTTTAGAAGGCCGTTTTCGTATCTTTATTCTTGTAGAATAATTCCCATTTTTTTCATCAGGAAACAGGCGTTCATGTTTTGAGCCACTCCTTCGCGCAGTTTATAGGAGAAAGTCAGTTCATTCTCCTTTATATCAGCTTCGAAACAGTAATTCCGTATTTCTTCAGGGAACTGTTTGATGAGGCTTCCTAACAGAAGGTCGTGTGTGGCTATAATGCCGTTGGCCTTCAGCTGCATAAACTGACGAATCAAATCAAAAGACCCTTTCTGTTTGTCCATGGAGTTGGTCCCTTTCAATATTTCATCCAGAATAATAAATAGCTGTTTTCCTTGATTCAGCAGGTCGATAATGCGCTTCAGCCGTTTCAGTTCGGCAAAGAAGTATGATTCATTGTCGGAGAGTGAGTCGGAGGTGCGCAGGCTGGTAATGAGCTGATTCGGGTGAAGCTTGAGTTTCTCGCAGCATACAGGAGTTCCGACGCAGGCCAGCAGGTAATTCACGCCGATAGTTCTCAGGTAAGTGCTTTTCCCGGCCATATTGGCTCCGGTAATAATCAGGAAAAACGGACGCGACGGAATGGTGGCATCGTTTTTCACGCATTGGGAAGCTGGCATAAGGGGATGCCCCATTTGTGTGGCCAGAAAGCAGAAAGGCTTTTCTGTCAGTTCCGGGTAGGTGTATTGCGGATGATTGTAGGCAAAGGTGCCCAGTGAACATAGGGTATCCAGTTCGCCCACAGTTTCCAGCCATTCGCTGATATGCTGTCCGTAGCGTACTTTCCATCGTTCTATGCGGACGATTTCCTGAAGCTGGAAAAAGATGCTTCCTTCCAATAGCACATAGAGAAACTGGTTGTTGCGTAAATCCAGTCGGTCGAGTTCTTTGGATAATTGTTGCAAAGCCTGTATAGGTGACTGGCCGTTCAGGTTGAACCGTTCCATCAGTTCCTGCATCCCGGCTGACTTCCAGTCTTCTGCTTTTGCCAGGGCGATGAGCCGGGCATATCCGTTCAGGCTTTTCAACTGCTTTCCGTAGGTCTCCTGTATATAGGTGGCCCGCTTGATTATTCCAAAACTGAGAACCAGAAAGATGCCGAATGAAAGTCCCAGCCAGGAAAATGAAGTCCATCCTGCCAAAGAGGTTATTAACAGGAGGCTGTTAATAACCGGTACTCCCCAGATAAAGGCTTTCACCCATCCGGCGTGCAGGTATTGTGCAGGGCTTTGACTCCATGCTTGTATTTTTTCGGCATTGGATGACTGACTATGGTGTACCAGTCCTGCTACGCGGAACTGTTCGCGGAACAAGGTGTGTTCACTGATTTCCCGTACCATTTCCTGCCGTTTTTCAATAGAAGCTTTTTCATGCAGGTGATTTTGCAGCCATTCTGCTAGGCGGACTTTTCCGAAAAAAGTACAGGTACGGTTGATTGATTGGAACAGAGAGCGTCGTCCGAATATATCCAGGTCGAATGAATAGGGATGCTCCGGATTGACGTATTCTTTCCCGTCTTCAAAAGAACTGTAATCACCGGAAAGGGCTTGCAGCTCCTCTTGTATAATACGTGCCTGTGTTTCCAGCCATTCTTTGCGGATAAAAAGACGGTTGTGCACTTTTACAAGGATAAAAAACGGAAGGAAGGTAAGACAGATACAGACAATTAGCAGAGGGGTTTGACTAAAGAAAAAGTAGATTCCTGCTACTCCTGCTATGAATAAAGTGAGGCGTAGCATGCTGATGCGGAAGATTTGCTTCTTTACCTGTTGTAATTGTCCTTTGGTAAGGGACAGTCTTTCGGTGTAGTGGTTTTCTGGATTCATGTTATTGTGTTTGTGTTAGTTGCGCAAAGGAACGAAAAACTCCAGATACATGACCGAAAAAACTGTTAAAAGAAGAAATCCATTTGTATAATTCATGAATAAATCCCTTCTTTGCAATGAAATCAAGAATATTTCTTATTAAAGTGTGCGCGGTAACGCGTTTTCTTTTTCAATAAATGCGTGTTCGCACACACGTGCCTTTGTGAAGTGCTATGCAGAAAAACAAAAACATACGCCTTACCGATATTGCCCGCTTGGCGAACGTGTCGGTTGGTACGGTGGACAGAGTGATTCATAACCGTGGACGTGTGTCGGAAGAAAACATCCGGCGAGTGAAGGAAATCATGGAGCAGGTGGGGTATAAGCCTAACCTGATAGCTCGTTCGTTGGCGGTGAAGAAGCCGTGTCATCTGGTGGCACTGATTCCGGATTTCCGTCCGGGAGATTACTGGAGTGCGATGGAATATGGTATTCGTCGGGCAGAAGAGGAGTGGGAAAGCTATGGAGTGAAGGTTTCCGTGCTGACTTTTGACCAGTACAGCAAGGCCAGCTTTGAGCAGGCTGTTTCCCGTTTACAGGAGATGACTGAAACGGTGGACGGAGTCATTGTCGGTACACTTTTCAAGGAGGCTGTTATCCAGCTTTCCGAACATCTGGATGCGCGTGAGATTCCTTATGTGTATGTCGACTCGGATATAGAAGAGCAGGGCCGTCTGGCTTATTATGGCACGGATTCTGTGGCCGGGGGAGAGATTGGAGCCCGTATGTTATTGGCTTCCATGGCCTTTCAGGGAGATATTTTAGTGGCTCATATTCAGCATGACAAAGGCAGTATGTCCACCCAAGGGCAGAAACGCTATTCCGGCTTCCTGCAATACCTGAAACAACAGGGCTATGAGGTGAATCTGGTGGAGGTAGAATTATGGATAGGCGATGAGGATCACAACGAGCAGGTGCTGGATGAGACTTTCCGAAATCATCCGGGCATTCGTGGAGCGGTTACGTTCAATTCTTCCTGCTATATTTTGGGGGATTATCTGGAAAAGCGGCAGAAGCACGAGATTCGGCTGGTAGGCTATGATTTGATTGACCCGAATGTGCGGTTACTGAACGAGGGATATGTGCAGGCACTGATTGCACAGCGTCCGGAGCTCCAGGGCTATAATGGAGTGAAGGCTTTGAGCCGGCTGTTGCTGTTCGATGAAAAACCACAGGTGGTGAATCTGCTGCCAATAGACATTCTGTTGAAAGAGAATTATCAATTTTATAATAAAGTATCCAATTTATTGCAAATCTGATTATTATGGCAAACGAATTATTTAACGTGGCCGGCAAGGTAGTTGTAATGACTGGGGGAGCCGGTGTGTTGGGAAAAGGCATTTCCAAGTATTTGGCTGCACAAGGTGCAAAAATGGTCGTACTCGACCGCAGTGAAGAAGCTGGTAAAGCGTTGGTAGATGAGATTGTAGCTCAGGGACATGAAGCTACCTTCCTCTATACGGACGTAATGAATAAGGAAGTGCTGGAACAGAACAAGAAAGACATTCTGGAAAAGTACGGACGCATTGACGTCTTGCTGAATGCTGCTGGTGGAAATATGGCTGGTGCAACCATTGCACCGGACAAGACTTTTTTCGACTTGCAGGTAGATGCTTTCAAGAAAGTAGTCGACTTGAACCTTTTCGGAACTGTATTGCCTACGATGGTTTTTGCCGATGTAATGGTGAAACAGAAAAAAGGTTCTATCGTGAACTTCTGCTCTGAATCTGCTTTACGTCCGTTGACACGTGTGGTAGGTTACGGTGCAGCAAAGGCAGCCATTGCCAACTTTACAAAATACATGGCCGGCGAACTGGCTATCAAGTTTGGTGACGGCCTGCGCGTGAACGCCATCGCTCCGGGCTTCTTCCTGACTGAACAGAACCGTACGTTGCTGACTAATCCGGACGGATCGCTGACCGACCGTTCCAGAACGATTCTGGCTCACACTCCGTTCGGCCGTTTCGGCGAACCGGAAGATTTGTATGGCACCATTCACTACCTGATCAGTGACGCTTCTAACTTTGTGACAGGTACGGTAGCTGTCATCGACGGTGGATTTGATGCCTTCTCTATTTAATTGAAGTATGAACCTTTAAAAAGAAACGTTATGTATTTATGTGAACAAACCTGGCGCTGGTACGGCCCGAACGATCCGGTGTCTTTGTGGGACATCAAGCAGGCAGGTGCTACGGGTATCGTCAATGCGCTGCACCATATTCCGAACGGCGAAGTCTGGACGGTAGAAGAAATCATGAAACGCAAGCAGATGATTGAAGAAGTGGGCTTGACATGGAGCGTGGTCGAGAGTGTGCCGGTGCATGAACATATCAAGACGCAGACCGGCGATTTCATGAAGTATATCGAGAATTATAAGGAAAGTCTGCGTAACCTGGCCAAATGTGGCATTTACATTGTGACTTACAACTTTATGCCGGTACTCGACTGGACACGTACGGACTTGGCTTATACCATGCCCGACGGTTCCAAAGCCTTGCGCTTTGAACGTGCGGCGTTTGTGGCTTTTGACTTGTTTATCCTGAAACGTCCGGGAGCTGAAAAGGATTACTCGGAAGAAGAAAAGGCCAAGGCAAAGGCACGTTATGAGCAGATGGACGAAGAAGAAATTCATCGCCTGACCCGTAACATGATTGCCGGACTGCCGGGCTCGGAAGAAAGCTTTACGCTGGAGCAGTTCCAGCATGAACTGGACCGTTACAAGGATATTGACGCAGAGCAGTTGCGTGCCAACCTGATTTTCTTCCTGAAAGAAATCTGCCCGGTAGCCGATGAAGTGGGTGTCAAACTGGTGATTCATCCGGACGATCCGCCTCAGTCAATTTTGGGCTTGCCGCGTATCATGAGTACGGAAGAAGATTTCCGCAAGCTGGTGGAAGCCGTGCCTAATGAATCCAACGGTTTGTGTCTTTGCACTGGTTCACTGGGTGTCAGTGCCAAGAATGACCTGGCTGGTATGATGGAACGCTGGGGCGACCGCATCAACTTCGTACACCTGCGCAGCACACAGCGCGATGCAGAAGGCAACTTCCATGAAGCGAATCACCTGGAGGGTGACGTAGATATGTATCATGTAATGAAGAACTTCCTGCTTATGCAGCAGCGCCGCAAGGTGTCTATTCCGATGCGTCCGGACCACGGCCATCAGATGATTGACGACTTGAAGAAGAAGACCAATCCAGGCTATTCTTGTCTGGGCCGTCTGAGAGGGCTGGCTGAGCTGAGAGGGCTGGAAATGGGTATTGCCAAGTCTATGGAAGAGCAAAATTAAGGAAGTGTATAGTGCATATTCGATAAGCTGAAATTGTCGAAGTGAAGAAATGGTTCATGAAGGAAGTTTTTTCTGTTCATGGACCATTTTATTTTGTGTCTTTTATTCGTATTTTTATCGCCGGAAATAACAATTTATAGCATCATGAAAAGATTTTGTTTATTCTGTCTGTGTCTGCTTTGTCTCTCTGTGTGGGGAGCGTCGGCTCAGGTAGTAGAAAAGGTACTTGATATTTTCGGAGCAGACAGTTTGTCCAATTCAAACGTGGCTGTAACGGCAGATTCAGATTCGGTTCACTTGTCGACTGTGAAAAAGGAACTGGCGGCTGCCCGGTTGAATGAAGCCAATCTCCGGATGGAGATTGAGCAGATGAAGTTGGCTGCATATACTGCCGATTCGGTGAAACTGGCCAGTCAGAGACGGCGTATTGACTTCTTGCGTCATGAAACACGGGGTGTTCCGGTTGTGGTAGATGGGGATACGCTGTTTTATTTTTATGCCAAGCGAGGAGGAGACATACTCCCCAGCAGCGTGCAGAGAACGTGGCGAATGATATTACGGCCTTGGGCAAACGCTTTAACCTGAAACCTGATTCTGTATACATTGAGACCAGTGACATCGTGACGGATGTGATGTATGATAATAAAGTTCTTGTTTCCTTTACAGACCAGGACGGCTTGTGGGAAAGCTGTACACGCGACCAGCTGGCTGCGAAGAATCGGTTGGTCATTATCGAAAAATTGAAAGTGATGAAGGAGGAACATGGACTGATGCAGTTATTCAAGCGGATTGGTTATTTCGTGCTGGTGATTGTGGGGCAGTTCCTTCTGTTCTGGGGAACCAACTGGCTGTTCCGTAAGTTGAAGCTGCGTATTATGCGACTGGAAAAGACGCGGCTGAAACCCTTCTCCATTCAGGGGTATGAGTTGCTGGACACCAGGAAGCAGGTGAAACTGCTGATATTCCTGGCCAATCTGGTACGTTATGCGTTTATGTTCCTGCAGTTGCTGCTTACGGTTCCGCTGCTGTTCTCCATTTTCCCGCAGACTAAGAACCTGGCCTACCGGCTGCTTTCCTACATCTGGAATCCGGTGAAGAGCATTCTTACCGGAATACTCGACTATCTTCCGAACCTGTTCACTATCTTCGTGATTTACATGGCCATCAAATATCTGGTACGCTTCTTCCGTTACCTGGCCGAAGAAGTACAGTCCGAACGGTTGAAATTGAGCGGATTCTATCCCGACTGGGCGATGCCTACCTATCATATTGTCCGTTTCTTGCTCTATGCGTTTATGATAGCCATGATTTATCCGTATCTGCCGGGTTCCAATTCCGGTGTATTCCAGGGAATATCCGTATTTGTCGGTTTGATTGTATCGCTTGGTTCAAGTACGGTGATTGGCAACATCATTGCCGGACTGGTGATTACTTACATGCGTCCTTTCAAGATTGGCGACCGTATTAAGCTGAATGATACGATGGGAAATGTGGTGGAGAAAACTCCGCTGGTCACACGTATCCGTACCCCGAAAAATGAGGTGGTGACCATTCCTAATTCCTTTGTCATGTCTTCGCATACGGTGAACTTCAGCCAGTCGGCCCGGGAACATGGACTGATTATCCATTCGGAGGTAAGCATCGGTTATGACGTGCCGTGGCGGGTGGTCAACAAACTTCTGATTGAAGCTGCCTTGAATACTCCCGGAGTGGTGGACGATCCGCGTCCGTTTGTACTTTCCACCTCGCTCAGCGACTGGTATCCGGTGTATCAGGTGAATGCGTATATCAAGGATGCAGACCGGCTGGCTGATATTTATTCGGCATTGCATCAGAACATTCAGGATCGCTTCAACGAAGAGGGCGTGGAAATTATGTCGCCGCATTACATGGCTGTACGCGATGGAAATGCGTCTACCATACCTCCAAAGGAAGGAGCGGACGAGGAAGGATAATTATTCTACATACATTTTCTATTTTATGATAAGGGCTGGAGTTTTGGGATAAACTTCGGCCCGTTTTTTATGTTTCCCAAGGCAAAAACGTAGGTTTCTGGGGGCGGAACCGTATGTTTCCGCAGGTGGAAACGTAAGGCTCCGGCGTGGAAAACGTAGAAAGTGAAAATAGACTGTGCTCTCTTTTCTGAGGCGTTTCTCTCTTGATGGAAAGCTATTCGTGTGATAAGAGATGGTGGTAACGTAAGGGGATAAAAAGAACGCCCCGGCTTTGGAAACCGAGGCGTTACAGTGAATCAGATATGTTGTACTGAATTATTCGTGTGCGATATAGCCTTTCACCGGAGTCATGATGAACGTAAATTCATAATCTCCGTAAGGAAGCATGTACTTGTCTTCCGGAAGTGCACCCCAGCTGTTGACACAACCTAAGCCCATCTGTGCCTTGTCAATCAACAGGTTGGTCAGGTCAACTTCTTCTACTTCGAACGAGTGGCTCTGTTTCTTTTCAGTACCGTCGTCCAGTGAAGCGATGGTGTAGTGGAGAGCAGAAGCAGAGAACGGTGCTTCAGCTACGAACATCAGTCCGTTTCCAGCCATGTTCACCTGTTTCCACCAGCGGATGTCAGTCTTGTTGCCGTTTTCCTGCGGACGGATGTACGGATAGAACTGGTCGCTTACATTCTGGTTGTAGATACCTAAGTCAGTGCAATGGTTACGGTCGCTGTAGTTTTCTATCGGACCACGTCCGTAGTAAGAAATCTTTTCAAATGACTTCGGCATTACCATCTGCATACCGAAACGGAACATCGGTGAAACCTTGGCATTCTTGTCGGCTACCATCTTCTGTGTCACCTTCACTGCTCCCTGGTTGTTGATCTGGTAAGTGAGATACAACTTGGCAGATACTTCCTTGAGGTCGTAAGCAGAGTTTACGATGGCCTGTCCGTTTTCTACCTTGTAGTTGAAGTCAGTCAGTTTGATGCCCGGGTTCTTCCATGCGGCATATTTGTTCTGCAGACCAGCACCGAAGTCGTTGTCGGTCGGGGCACGCCAGAAGTTCGGTGTCAGTGCTTCACCTTCTTTCAACATGCTTACTCCGTTTACATCGTATCTGTCAAGATAACCGTTGCGTTTGCTGAATTCCAGATAGAATCCGTCGCCTTCTACAGTGATGTAGTCCGGATAGTTCGGGTTGATTTGCGGTTCAACTACCTGCTGGTTGGTTTCAGCTACGTTCTTCAGTTCCATAGCCGGTGCTTTGTACGGATTCAGTACAAGCTGGTCTTTAGCTACTACGAAACCGGCCGGAATCAAACCTTCACGGTTCTTCTGGATGTATTTCACGTTGAGCAGCCATTCACCGCACTGGCAGGTCTTGCCCAGGTCAAGTTTCACGCTGGCAGTCTGATGAGGTGCCACGTTCAGGTTTTCGATGCGTCCGCTGCGGATAGCCTTACCATCTTTCAGTACTTCCCATTCCAGCGCGTATGCAGACAAGTCACGGAAGAAGTTTTCATTGTATACCTTGATTTCTCCTTTTGCCAAATCGCCCGGAGTAGTCCAGATGTTCTGATAGAAGTACTGTACTTCGTATGCATGCGGATTCGGTTTACGGTCAGGACTGATAAGTCCGTTGTTGCAGAAGTTCTTGTCGCCAGAATCATCCATGCGGTTGAAGTCGCCGGCATAAGCATAAATCATCTTGCCGTTCTTGCCTGTCCAGCGGATAGACTGATCTACGAAGTCCCAGATGAATCCACCCTGATATTTCGGATACTTGCGAATCAAGTCCCAGTATTCCTTGAATCCACCTTGTGAGTTACCCATGGCGTGGGCATATTCACATAGAATCAGCGGTTTGGTCGGAAGATAGAGAGAATGATTGATCAATACATCTATCTTTTTATACATTGGACAGAAAATATCGGTATAAGGTCCCTTTATTCCGTCTTCCGAATGCACGGGACGCTGTGAACGGTCATTGGCATGTACCCATTTATAGGTAGCCGCGAAGTTACATCCCTCACCGGTTTCATTACCCAATGACCAGATAATGACACAAGGATGGTTTTTGTCACGCTCGAACATACGTTCCGTGCGGTCTATGAAAGCTTTCTCCCATTCGGGCTGGTTAGCTAGGCATTGATCGGGCTTATATCCCATGCCATGGCTCTCGATATTGGCCTCATCAACCACATACATACCATAAATATCACATAATTCATACCAGCGGGGATCGTTGGGATAATGAGAGGTTCGTACACTGTTGATATTATTCTCTTTCATCAATTGAATATCACGCAGCATGGACGCCTCATCTACCACATGACCGTTATAAGGATCGTGTTCGTGTCGGTTTACTCCTTTTATATAGACCGGTTTACCATTTACCAGCAATTGAGCATGTTTGATTTCGGATTTGCGGAAACCTATGTATTGGGAAATGTATTGTTCCGGTTTGCCATTTACACGCAAAGCAATCAGCAATCTATACAGATTTGGTTTCTCCGCACTCCATAACAAAGGTTCTCTCACTTCCTTTTTAAAATGAAGTTCCCGACCGGCAGCATTCCAACGCTTACGCTCATTGTAGATACTTTTGCCTGCTTTGTCCAACAGGCTTACTTCCACTTCAGCCCCTTTTATTTTACCTTCTCCTGCTTTGCCCAACTCTACAAAAAGATGAAAGTCAGCATTCTTGTATTCCCCGTCAAGATCGGTAACCACTTCATAGTCGCGCACATGAGTTTCAGACCGGGCATACACATAAACATCACGCTGTATGCCGGCAAAACGCCAGTAATCCTGATCTTCCAGATAGTATCCGTCACTGAACTTGAAAACCTGTACGGCTATTTCATTCTCCCCTTGTTTTACATACGGCGTAATATCAAACTCCGAAGGTGTTTTGGAATCCTGAGAGTAACCTACTTTTTCACCATTCACCCACACATAAAAAGCAGAAGCCACTCCTCCGAAATAAAGAATAATCTGGCGTTTATTCCAATGGGCAGGAATAGTAAAAGTACGTCTATAAGAGCCAACCGGGCTGTTTTCCACTGCAATCAATGGTGGATTCTTCTTTATACCATACCCACTGCCTACATAAAAAGGATAGCCGAACCCTTGAAGTTCCCAATTGGAAGGAACTTTAATATCATCCCAACCTGAAACATCATATCCTTTTTGGAAGAAGTCCATCGGTCGTTCATCCGAACGGGGTACAAAATGAAATTTCCATGTTCCGTTCAAGGATTGGAAGTAAGGAGATTGTGATTTATCACCCTGCAATGCCAATTCTTTAGTGGGGTATCCCATAAAATTAGCCGCCGAAGGCAGACGATTGATATGAAGCACATCAAAATTCTCCCAATCATTATCCGAACGGGGGTATTTGTTTCTACGCACTTCTACATTGTCTGTGCTTGTTTCATTAGCGCTCCTGTTTACCGGAGCACCGTCATATTGGGATTGTGCCATACCTGCCAACGACAAAGATATGGCAATCCCTGTCAATATAGAACGAATTTTCATCATAAATATATCTTTTAATAAATTCGGAGTATCCGCATACTGATTTTTACTTCCACTATCATTGATCCAACAACAATCGCAAAATCAAAGCAGAAGACCAACCAAAGTTGGGTGCATTCAACACTTCACCTGTCAGTGGATTGTAGTTTTCATGAATCGGTCCGTCGGTCATCAGTCCTTGAGCATGTGCCATGAACTTGCGAGTCAGCAAGTCGGCTTCCTCCACATATCCGTAGCGCTTCAATCCGGTTATACCAAAATATACCTGGTTAAACCAAACCGGACCACGCCAATAACCGAAAGTAGGACGCAATGCAGGATGACTTACATCAAGAGTACCTAGCGGCAGGTAAGAGTTGAAATGTTTTTCATCCATCATGATGTTCTTCACACTCTCGGCTTGTTCCGGGGTAGCAATACCTGCCCACAAAGGCAACCACCCCTCAGCCCCCATCACCTTGACAGGTGTACGGTCATTCAAACGAATATCATAAAAGAAACCACTCTCGCTGTCATACATTTTAGTCTGTACATACAGCTTGATTACCTCAGCCTCCTTAGCCAACTGTTCAGAAAGCTCCTGCTTTCCCAAGATAGAAGCCATTTCCGAAAGTGTCAGTTTATCTACATAAAGGAAGGAATTCAAACAAATATTCTCCTGATCCATCGACCAAGCTTTCTCCATCTCATTCTTTAGCATCCGGGTGTCATCAAAACGCACACCGTTATCCATGCCGCTCTCCCAAGCCGCCGCAATCAGTGTACCATCAGTAGAACCATATTCGCAAATGCCATTGTGATCGTGGTCACGCTCAGCATACCACCATTGATGGAACTTATACAATTTATCAAATATTTCGTCCAAGAACGCTTTGTCTCCTGTAACCTTATAGACATTCATGGCTCCCCATGATGCTACAGGAGGTTTGGAGTCGCGCCAATTGTTACGTGCCTTATTATAACCGATAAAATCAGGAACCATACCATTCTCTGCCTGATAATCGAACAAAGAAAGCATTTCACTCTTGGCCCCTTCGGGATTATAGTACACATTACCCGATGCAATTTGCCAAGCATCCCACGACCAACATCCACCGATGAATCCTGTATAGGAAGGGAAACTACAACCATGGAAGATATCACCGGCAGGAGTACGCCAATTGGAGTTCAACGTCATCAATGCTTTCACAGCAATGTTCCTGTAAGCGTTTTCTTTCATATAAGGACTGTCGGCAGACAGTATCCGTTGAAGCCCCTGATTCCAACGCTGCGCA
>ENA-OOZA01001507-OOZA01001507.1-human-gut-metagenome-genome-assembly--contig:-NODE-1507-length-11890-cov-2.784960_pt1 | contig 11890 bp, 9 predicted proteins | sample MGYA00241703_ERZ501378 | MGnify/ENA primary metagenome ERZ501378 (study PRJEB25962, sample SAMEA2042916) | human gut metagenome | biome: human gut; feature: human-associated habitat; material: faeces...
TGGGCAAAAGAAGAGCTTTTGAAACTTGGTTTTGTTTTCCCGGATGCAAAGGCGAATTTTATTTTCGCAAGACATCCAGAGGTTGATGCGAATGAACTTTTCCAGGCTTTGAAAGAGAATAATATCTTTGTCAGACATTGGAATGCACCACGAATCGATCAGTATCTGAGAATTACAATTGGTACAAGAGAAGAGATGGCGACGCTTTTTGATTTTTTGAGAACATATATAAAGGAGAAATAACTGAATGAGTGAAGCTTTGATCAACTGGTTTATGGTGACACTGGGCGGAAAGGTCGGTAAGGAATTTATTCTTTTCCTGATCTCAATGGTTCCGATTCTGGAATTGCGTGGAGGACTGCTTGCAGCAGGACCGGCATTTTTGAATGTGGAACTTGCAAAAGCAGTACCTATCTGTGTGATTGGAAATCTTGTTCCAATCCCATTCATCCTTTTACTGATCACAAAGATCTTTGACTGGATGAAAGGAACGAAGCGTTTGAAGCCGATGGTGGAGAAGTTGGAGAAGAAGGCAATGAGTAAAAGTGACAAGATAGAGAAATATGAGTTCTGGGGTCTTGTACTTTTTGTTGGAATTCCTCTTCCGGGAACCGGAGCGTGGACAGGATCTCTGATCGCATCCCTTCTTGAAGTGGATATCAAGAAATCTTCTATTGCTATTTTCTGTGGACTGATCATGGCAACTGTGATCATGTATGTGGTTTCTTACGGAATCGTAGGCAACCTGATCCACTAAAAATTACTGTGATCGGGATTTTGCCATTATTCATGGCAAAACACCTCGCGGAATACTACCTGTGAACAGTAACTAAAATGCTCCACAGACAGATTGTCGGAAGTGACAGTAATGTGGAAAAAATAACCATTTTTGTTGCAAACGGGGAATCTACCTGATATTTTTCCGCAAGGATACTTGTCGTTGCGCCTGCCGGCATTGCAGCGAGAAGTACACATAAGCCAAGAACGGTTTTGCTGAGTGGAAGCATTCTACATACGAGATAAACCACTGCCGGAATGATCACCAGTCTGTGCACTGTATATTTGACAACAGTCCAGTCCCAGAAATCTTTCAGGTCAATGTCCGCGAGGATCATGCCAATGACCATCATGGACATCGCGGTATTGCAGTTTCCGACTGATGTGACTGCTCCGTCAAGTCCCGGCGGAAGCTGCGTGCCGGTCACCATCATGATTATTCCGAGAACGCAGGCGAGAATACACGGATGCGTTACGACTTTTTTCAGTGTTTTCATCTTATCACTGCTTCCGGAAAAAACAGCCAGGCCGGAAGACCACATCATAATTCGCTGTGGAATCAGATAGACGCTGGCAAGTACAAGACCTTCCATTCCATAGATTCCCTCAGCGATCGGATTACCGAGAAACCCTGCATTGGAACAGATCGTACCGTACTGAAGACATTTGTAACGTCCCTCTGCTTCTCCCCGGAACATCAATTTTCCATAGATTACGCAAAATACCTGAATACCGATGGAGATAAGAAGGATCTCCAGATAATTTGTAAAATCACCGTCCGCTGCACTCTGCGTAAATGCGTGGAGAATGTTGCAGGGAAGTATCAGATAGATTACAAGATCATTGATATTTTTCTGCCCCGGCGGACCAATGATATGTATTTTTTTCATAAGAAATCCTACAGCTACCAGAATAAAAATCGTGAGCTGCAGTGTAAGAAGTGTTTTCATAATTGCTTATATGGGGCATTTTGAACGCTCCTGTTTCCTTTCCCAAAGTGATATACAAATATTGCCAGATAAACCGGACTTTTTATTTCTGTCAGCATCTTAAATATCTCTGATTTCTGCTGTTTGGTTTATCCGGTATCGTCATCTGAATCAATTTCATCTCCATCGCCGGATGCAGATAATTTCTCCGAAACCCTTCTTTCGCTTTTAATCCCAATCGTTCCATCAGTTCATTGCTTGTATACGGAATATCATATTCCATAACTTCAAGCAGCTTTTGGACAGCTTCTGGAAGGTATTCATTTTTCTCATTAATCTGCACAGAAATATCGTCCAGAATTTTATCAATTTGTGACAACATAAACTCTATAAATATCGTAGATTCTCCGGCAATATGGCATTCCGAAATAGAACGATAATATTCATCCTGAAATTTCTCGATCTGACTTTCGATCGGAATATATTCAAATATCGGTTTCCATTTGGACAGAATCGCTGTATGCCATAATCTCGCCATTCTTCCATTTCCATCAGAAAAAGGATGGATAAACACAAATTCATAATGAAACACGCTACTCAGAATCAATGGATGCACGTCATCTTTTGATTCTTTCATCCAGCTAAACAATTCATCCATAAGCTGAGGTACAAATCGTGCCGGCGGTGCCATAAAGATGCATTGACTGCCATTAAAAACACCTTCTTCTCCTGAGCGAAATTCACCCGATTCTTCTACAAGATATCTGGTCATAATTCCATGAAACTGTTTTAAATGTTGAATATTATAAGGATCAATTTCTTCAAGATGTTCATAAGCAATATAAGCATTTTTTACTTCCTGAATTTCTTTTTGTTCACCCAATACAGACTTTCCATTAATAACATCCCGAACCTGCCCCAGTGTCAGAGAATTTGCTTCAATTTTTAAAGATGAATGAATCGACTTGATTCTGTTATTTCTTCTCAAATGCGGTTTTGTTTCCAGATTACTGATTGCTGTTATGCGTCCTATTTTTTCAGAAATTGATGATATATACGATAATATTTTATTTGTTATTGTAAAAGGCGGCTTGTATTCTCCCATATAAAATACCTCCGTTATCTTCCGCATTATCTTACGCATTATCTTCCTCTATTATACGGATTTTATGAAAAAAATCAATCTTCGCAATACGCAAAACAGGTCATTTCCGGTCCTGTTCCATTTCCCTCTAACACTCCTATCTGCATCTTTTCGCTCCTCCTTTTATTTTATTGATATCCTTATTATCCTACCAGTTTCTTACAATTTGAAATGCTGATTCGACATTGCTTCTTATTGAAGGAGATACAGTTATCCTTTATACACAGACTCACATGGCGAATGCTGACGATCTCGAAATTTGAAAAATTATTCCGGCAGCTATTATGCCTGACCGATTTTTTAAATTGCTTAATCGGTATTTTGTCTGATTACTTCCAATCTGCTATTGACGGCTTTTCATGTTCTATGCTAGAATCTATCCAGATTCGCAGGCATCTGCGTTTTTATCCAAAACATCGTGTGGACTTTTCTGGTTCAATGCTTTTAAAGTCTGACTATTTTTCGCCACACAATTACCCTTTGCGGTAGTTGTGCGGCGTTTTTTTATGGATATTTTTTACAGATACTAATTTGATGCTATTATGGAGGTTTGTTATGAATGATACGTTTATGAAAGAACGGCCGGTCTTTCCGCTGATTTTATCCATGGCAATGCCAATGGTCATTTCCATGCTGGTCAATTCTCTGTACAATATCGTGGACAGTTTCTTTGTTGCCCAGATCAGCGAAGATGCCATGACCGCGCTGTCACTTGTTTTTCCTGTACAAAATTTTTCAAATGCAATCGCAATTGGGTTCGGTATCGGTATCAGCTCGCAGATTGCAATCTGTCTGGGTGCCGGCAATAAAGAAACAGCAGGCAAAGCCGCTACACATGGTCTGGTGCTGTCCGCCTTACATGGAATCCTGCTGACAGTCATCTGTATTTCAATCATGCCAAAATTTCTTTCTGTTTTTACTTCAGATGAAAATGTCAGTAGCCTTGGCGTCCGCTATTCCACGATCGTATTTCTTTTTGCCATTATAACCACCATAAATCTTGCATACGAAAAAATCTTTCAGGGTGTCGGCAATATGAAAGTTACTATGATCGGGCTGATGGTCGGCTGTGTTTCCAATATTCTGCTCGATCCGTTGATGATCTTTGGCCTTGGTCCGTTTCCTGCTATGGGAATCGAAGGTGCTGCCCTTGCAACAGGACTTGGTCAGGTACTGAATCTTGTCTTTTATCTGATTGTTTATAAGATGCGTCCGATCCCGATACAAATCAGTCGCCGGTATCTCCATCCAGATAAAGCCCTTGCAGCACGGTTGTATTCTGTCGGCATTCCAGGCGCTTTAAATCTGGCACTTCCGTCTGTGTTAGTCTCTGCACTAAATGGACTTCTGGCGGCATATTCACAGAGCTATGTGGTGATTCTCGGAATCTACTACAAGCTCCAGACCTTCCTGTACCTTCCGGCAAGCGGAATCGTTCAGGGCATGCGTCCAGTCATCGGATATAATTTCGGTGCCGGAGAACATAAGCGGGTCAAAAAGATTTACTTTGTCACACTTGGCATGAGCAGTGTGATCATGCTTGTCGGAACGATCATCTGTCTGACTGTTCCGGGACAGCTTATCGGAATGTTCACCACCAATCCTGAGACAATTTCCGCCGGCAAAACTGCCCTTCGGATCATCTGCGCAGGTTTTCTTGTTTCTTCTGTATCTGTTACATCCTGTGGCGCACTGGAGGGGCTTGGACGAGGCAGTGCTTCGCTGGTTGTCTCTCTCTGCAGATATCTGATCATCATTCTGCCGGCCGCGTTTATCTTAAGTCACTTCTTCGGGGCTGTCGGAGTCTGGAATGCATTCTGGATTGCAGAAGCTTTGACCGCCGGGGTGTCATTTATGATCAGTCGGAAGGTTATCGAAATCGGGGCGTAGCCCCGAAGCCCCCTGTTGAGGGAGTTTCCCTCAGGGACCCAACCGAGGGGACTTACCAGTCCCCTCGCGCACCCCTGGGTTATATAAGATTTCTTGATATATCAGGTATGTAATATATTGATTTACACACTGTATCCCTGGTTTTCATATGTAGAAGGCTTTTCTGTATGTTGACATTCTATTGGATGGAAATCTTATCTTTTTATTAGCGACTACCATATCTTATTTTCATCTGGATATTTCATTGTTCTCCGCAAATCTTCCTCCTGTTCATCTTCATTCAAACACCTCATTTTTCATTCGAATCTTATTCTTTATTCAAATCTTAATTCGAATTTATTTACCCTGTCGGGACTTTCTCTTTCTGAAGTCTACCTTTTTTCATGTTCTTGTTGATTCCATTTGAACATTCCCCTATCAGAGTCCACCATTTTTCACTGTTTCATTGACTTTCTCATGACTTTCTCTCCCACAGGGTACTCAGTTTACCTACATTTCGTGGACCCCCTCATGACTTTCTCTCCCACAGGGTACCCGATTTTTCTCATTCCGATGACTTCCTCAAGTCTTTCTCTTCCACAAGTCATGACACCGCTCACTTTTTGATGACTTCCTCAAGCCTTTCTCCTCCACGAGTCATAACACCTCCCAGATCCCATTATCTCTGCCAGACCTTTCCCCTCACCAGGTCACCCACCTCTCACTTTTTCTATATTCCCTCTTGACAAATACCCTTATGGGGTATATATTATCACCAGAATCATCATACCCCTATAGGGTATTTATCCGAATGATACACTCACATTCAGAAAGGAGTCTTACCTATGTCCGATTGTAATTGTAATAAAGACCAGACAACTGCCGATATTTCCGCAAACGCAATGCCATGTGATACCACATCCGATAAATCACCGGTCTGTTCCTGCTGCAGTATGAAGCACACAGACCGTTCAGAAGCTGACCGCAGGAAACTTGTCAACCGTCTGAAACGTATTGAGGGACAGATACGGGGAATCATAGGAATGTTGGAAAACGATGCTTACTGCAACGACATCCTTATCCAGTCTGCCGCTGTTAATGCCGCTGTTAACTCATTCAATAAAGAACTTCTCGCGAATCATATCCGAACCTGCGTTGCACGCGATATCCGCGCAGGCAAAGACGAGACAATTGACGAGCTTGTCGCAACTCTTCAGAAACTGATGAAGTAACTGTAACAACTGGATAAACATAAAACTGAAGAATTTTCAGAGGAAAAATAACCATGAAACCAGATGACATTATTATTTTACTGATCGTCATTATTGCCATGATCTTTGCAGCACACAAGGCTGCATACCACTTTAAAGGAGATTCTCTCAGTATTTCATAAGGAGGTACCGTAATGGAACAATATAACGTCACCGGCATGAGCTGCGCTGCCTGCTCATCCCGTGTAGAAAAGGCTGTATCAAAAGTTCCGGGAGTCACATCCTGTTCTGTCAGCCTTCTGACAAATTCTATGGGAGTTGAGGGAACTGCCTCTTCCCACGATATCATCACTGCCGTACAACAGGCAGGCTATGGAGCCTCACTCAAAAGCGCTGCCAAAGAACAGGTTTCCATGTCCGAGGCTGAAGAAGCACTCGAAGACCACGAGACACCGGTTCTCAAACGCCGACTGATCGCCTCGACAGGTTTTCTCCTCGTCCTCATGTATTTCTCCATGGGACACATGATGTGGGGCTGGCCGCTTCCTGCATGGTTCAACGACAACCATATTGCCATGGGGCTTGTACAGCTTCTGCTTGCCGGAATCATCATGGTCATCAACCAGAAATTCTTTATCAGCGGCTTTAAGAGTCTGTGGCACCGTTCTCCGAACATGGACACCCTTGTCGCACTTGGTTCCATGGCATCTTTTGTATGGAGTGTTTATGCACTCTTCGCCATGACAAGAGCACAGGTTGACGGTGATTCCGCCGCAGTCATGAACTACATGATGGAATTTTATTTTGAATCCGCTGCCATGATTCTGACTCTGATCACCGTCGGAAAAATGCTCGAAGCACGCTCTAAAGGCAAAACAACCGATGCATTAAAGAGTCTTATGAAACTTGCACCGAAAACAGCTGTCATTCTCCGTGATGGCCAGGAAGCCACCGTTCCAATCGAACAGGTAAAAAAAGGCGATATTTTCATCGTACGGCCCGGAGAAAACATTCCGGTCGACGGTGTGATCATCGAAGGTACCAGCGCCATCAACGAATCTGCACTGACCGGCGAAAGCATCCCTGTTGACAAAGCTGCCGGTGATCTTGTTTCCGCAGCAACCGTCAACCAGTCCGGATTTATCAAGTGCGAGGCAACCCGTGTAGGCGAAGACACCACACTCTCCCAGATCATCAAAATGGTCAGTGATGCCGCCGCCACCAAAGCTCCGATTGCAAAGATTGCAGACCGTGTTTCCGGTATTTTTGTCCCGACAGTCATCACAATTGCAGTCATTACAACCATTATCTGGCTTCTGACCGGACATGAATTTGGCTACTCACTTGCACGTGGAATTTCTGTTCTTGTCATCAGTTGTCCATGTGCACTTGGACTTGCCACTCCTGTAGCAATTATGGTCGGCAATGGTATGGGCGCAAAGAACGGCATCCTTTTCAAAACAGCGGTTTCTCTCGAAGAAGCAGGCAAAGTCCAGATCGTAGCACTCGACAAAACGGGTACCATCACAAGCGGACAGCCAGAGGTAACAGACCTTCTCCCGGCTGACGAAATTTCTGAAACAGAGCTTCTTACAATGGCATTTGCCCTTGAGAAAAAGAGTGAGCATCCGCTTGCAAAAGCAATTTTAGAGCATGCCGAAAACCTGCACCTTACTGCACCGGAAGTTTCCGATTTCCATGCACTTCCGGGAAATGGTCTTTCCGCGGTATTGAATAATGAAACCCTGATCGGCGGAAGTATGAAATTCATCAGCAGCAGGGTACACGTTCCTGCTTCTCTCTCCCGGAAAGCAGAGAAACTTGCCGAGCAGGGAAAAACTCCCCTCCTTTTTGCACGAAACGGCAAACTGGTCGGAATTATTGCAGTCGCTGATGTTATCAAAGAGGACAGCCCACAGGCAATCACAGAACTTCAAAACATGGGCATCCGCGTAGTTATGTTGACCGGTGACAACGAACGTACCGCAAGAGCAATCGGTGCTCAGGCAGGCGTAGACGATGTCATTGCAGGAGTTCTCCCTGATGGCAAAGAAAGCGTGATCCGTTCCCTGAAGGAGCAGGGCAAAGTTGCCATGGTCGGTGACGGTATCAACGATGCTCCGGCTCTTACACGAGCTGATATCGGAATCGCGATCGGTGCCGGAACAGATATTGCAATCGACGCTGCCGATGTTGTCCTGATGAAGAGCCGCCTGAGTGATGTTCCCGCTGCGATCCGTCTCAGCCGTGCTACCCTGAAAAACATCCACGAAAATCTTTTCTGGGCATTTTTCTACAATGTCATCGGTATTCCGCTCGCTGCCGGTGTCTGGATCCCGATTTTCGGCTGGACACTCAACCCGATGTTTGGCGCTGCAGCAATGAGCCTCTCCAGCTTCTGCGTCGTTACAAATGCACTTCGTCTGAATCTGTTTAAGATTCACGATGCAAAAAAAGATAAAAAAATGAAACAAGCTACTTCCATTGAATTAAAAAATGATTATAATATAAAAGAAAAGGAGCAAAAAACTATGGTAAAAGTTACAGTTAATGTTGAAGGAATGATGTGCGGACACTGCGAAGCACATGTAAATGAAGCAATCAAAAAAGTTTTCGGTGCAGAAGATGTTGTATCTTCCCATGAAAGCAACACAACTGTTTTCACAGCACCGGAAAAAGTTGACGAAGACAAGATCCGCGCTACGATCAAAGAAGCAGGATATGAGGTTACAGGAATTACTCAGGAATAATACCAAACCATACAACTTATAAGTACAATCATCAGACGGTTCCGCAGAATATTTCCCGGAACCGTTTGTTGCATGCCCTGATATAAACAGAACTACTTCGGGAATATGCAAAACACTATTTAACTTTTGGGGGAGCTTATGAACAACACACAGGATAATAAAAATCCGGAAAAAACTCACGATCTGCACTATTATGCCGGACACATCCGGTATGACATGACAAATCTGATCAAGTGGCTGCTTCTCGCAGTCCTGACCGGGCTGATGGTCGGTTTCATCAGCAGTCTTTTTGCACGGGCACTGAAATTTGTTACAACTTACCGCACAGAACACTTCTGGGTGTTCTTTCTGCTGCCCGCTACCGGCCTTGTCATCGTCTTTCTCTATCAGAAACTCGGACAGGACGATGGCGGCACCAATCAGGTACTTTCCACCATCCGCTCACAGGATGACGTTCCCTTCCGTTCTGCTCCGCTGATTTTCATTTCTACGATCCTGACACACTTTGCCGGTGGTTCTGCCGGACGTGAAGGTGCAGCGATCCAGCTTGGCGGAAGCATCGGTAATCAGCTCGGAAGCTGGTTCCGTCTCGACGAAGAAGACCGTCACGTCATGGTCATGTGTGGAATGAGTGCGGCTTTCTCCGCTGTTTTCGGTACTCCGATGGCTGCGGCTGTTTTTTCCATGGAAGTAGTCAGCGTCGGTATCATGTACTATGCAGCACTGGTTCCATGCGTGATATCTTCTATTATTGCTTCGGAATTTGCTGCCAACTTCGGAATCCATCCAGAATCTTTTCACGTTGTAGATATTCCGGATCTTACTGTGGAAACCGGTCTGAAAATGGTTCTCGTCGCTGTCGCATGTGCCGCGATCAGTATCATTTTCTGCATGACATTGCAGGGAATCAGCAAACTTTACACAAAATATTTCAAAAATCCCTATATTCGTATTGTTGCTGCCAGTGCGATCATCATTGCGATCACTTTGCTTTTACGAACTACTGATTACATGGGCGCAGGCAACAATCTGATCGAGCTTGCCATTGAAGAGGGACAGACGCGTCCACTGGATTTCTTCTGGAAAATTCTTCTGACCGCGCTGACCATGCGTGCCGGATTCCGCGGTGGTGAGATTGTTCCGTCGTTCTGCATCGGCGCAACTTTCGGATGTCTCATGGGGCATCTGATAGGACTTTCCCCGTCTATCTGCGCAGCCGCCGGAATGGCAGCACTTTTCTGCGGTGTTACCAACTGCCCGATCACCTCGATCCTGATCGCATTTGAGCTCTTCGGATTCCGTGGTGTTTCCTATTATCTGATCGCAGTTTCCATCAGCTATGCCGTTTCCGGTTATTACGGACTGTATAAAGATCAGACGATCGTATATTCTAAATATAAGGCAAAATACATCAATCGTCATACCAGATTTTAAACTGGTATGGCGATTGTTGTGTTTTAGATATCAAAGATTGTTTTGTATTAAACTGCTCCCACAATCTTTGATATTATGTTATAAATTTAACGTGTATTTTATCAAAAACTTAACTTGTACAATGAAAATTATATGTTAGAATAAAGGTGTATTTTTTAGGAAAAGTAGGAGGAATTTGAATGCGCAAAACAAAAATTATCTGTACCCTTGGTCCGTCTACTGACAAAGACGGTGTTCTGGAAGAATTAATTAAAGAAGGAATGAATGTAGCACGTTTTAACTTCTCTCATGGTTTACACGATGAACAGAAAGGCCGTATTGATAAATTAAAAGAAATTCGTACAAGACTCAATAAACCGGTAGCTGCGCTTCTCGACACAAAAGGGCCTGAAATTCGTATCCGCGAATTTGAAAATGGAAAGGTCACACTGAAGGAAGGTCAGGAATTTACTCTGACTGCAGATGAGATCGAAGGAAATGAAAAAATCGTTTCTGTTACCTACAAGGATTTATATAAAGATGTCAAACCTGGCAACAGCATTCTGATCGATGATGGTCTGATCGGACTTGAAGTCAAAAAGATCAAAGGTCATGACATTGTCTGTACCGTTATAAACGGCGGTGTCCTCAGCAACAAAAAAGGTGTAAACCTTCCTGGCGTCGAAGTAAATATGCCATTTATCAGCCCAAAAGATCATGACGATATCCTTTTCGGTATCAAAGAAGGATATGATTTCATCGCTGCTTCTTTCACCAGAACAGCAGCCGATGTCAAAGAGATCCGCGATATCCTCGAGAAAAACGGCGGCCACGACATCAAGATCATCGCAAAGATCGAGAACCAGCAGGGTGTTGACAACATCGACAGCATCATTGAAGCCGCAGACGGTATCATGATCGCCCGCGGTGATATGGGTGTTGAAATTCCGCTTGAAGACGTTCCGGTTATTCAGAAAGATATCATTTCCAAAGTATACAGTGCCGGCAAACAGGTTATCACAGCAACTCAGATGCTGGATTCCATGATCAAGAATCCACGTCCGACACGTGCAGAGACTACAGACGTTGCCAATGCCATCTATCAGGGAACGAGTGCGATCATGCTTTCCGGTGAAACTGCTGCCGGTAAATATCCGATTGAAGCACTCAAGACGATGGTCAAGATTGCCCGCCGTACAGAAGCTGATGTTGAATACAACCAACAGTTCAGTGTTCGTACAAAAGATGACACTACCAACGTAACAACTGCGATTTCTCATGCTACCTGCATGACAGCCATCGACCTGAATGCAAAAGCCATCATCGCAGTTACCCGTTCCGGAAACACTGCACGCATGGTTTCCAAATATCGTCCAGGATGCCAGATCATCGCATGTACTCCGGATGAACGTACATGGCGTCAGTTAAACATGGTATGGGGTGTTGCTCCGATCCTGACAAAAGAAGAATACAGCATGGAGATCCTTCTCCTTCACGCTACAGAAGCCGCCGAAGAAAACGGCTATGTAAAAAAAGGCGATGTCGTTAAAGCTGTTGTTGTCCGTTCTGTAAAAGGCGCTCGTCGTAAAGACGGTTCCTATATCAGATTCGATGAAAATGCTGCTGTTATTATAAAAGACGATTTGAACCCACGTGGAACACGTATTTTTGGACCAGTAGCAAGAGAGCTTCGTGAGAAACAGTTTATGAAAATTGTATCCCTGGCTCCAGAAGTATTATAAGGAGGTAACCTGATGGCAAGTTTAAAAATTAAAAAAGGTGACACCGTTAAGGTAA
>ENA-OOZA01001521-OOZA01001521.1-human-gut-metagenome-genome-assembly--contig:-NODE-1521-length-11839-cov-1.647658_pt1 | contig 11839 bp, 7 predicted proteins | sample MGYA00241703_ERZ501378 | MGnify/ENA primary metagenome ERZ501378 (study PRJEB25962, sample SAMEA2042916) | human gut metagenome | biome: human gut; feature: human-associated habitat; material: faeces...
GCGGTGGCTTTGTCAAAGAAACGGGCAAAAAGTTATAGTGATATCAGATGGGCGATAGATGCCCTTGATGATGAAACGGCAGTGATTCATTTGTTTGTGATAGATCCTGAGTGTCAAGGAAAGGGAATTGCAACGAAAACTTTGGATGAACTGATTAAGATTGCCAAGGAAACGAATAAGAAAGCGGTACGGCTTGATGCAATAGGCACAAATAAACCGGCACAGAAGTTGTATGAAAAATATGGATTTGTAAATTGCGGAAAAGCAATGGAATATTATGAGAGTACTGGAAAAACAGAATTTATCTATTACGAGTATGTAGTATAAGGTTTGCGAAGAAGAGACACCCGGGCAGGGTGTTTTTTTCTTGCCTAAAATTAGAAATAGGATTACGAAGCAGAAACATATGTGTCCCACATATTGGATGAAGATCAGACAAATCTATCAATTTGCTGAAAGGAGAATAGAAGAATGGAAAAGGTAGTAAAGAAGGTGGATCAGATGTTGATTGCTGCAAAGGGGAAGGTGCTGAAGAAGCCTGCCGTAGATCAGATCATCATTATGTTCATCATTATTGCTGTGGCAGCTGGTATTGCGGGACTTTTGTATATTTTTGGTACTAAAACTCTGCTTCCGGATTTCCAGACCAAGATCACCTCACTGATTAACCAGTGGTTTGATGGACATTAAGAGGTTTGGCGAAAAAGAGAAGGGAGGAGCCGGATAGATGAATAAAGAAGAAAGACAGGCAGAAAAATTACGAAGACAACAGAATAGGATAGCTAATAAGATGCTTATTCCTGCACCAAAGAAAACCGTACAGAGTCTAAAACTTCTTAATTTTGATCCGGCTGGTACCTTCCATTTTGTGGAAGACAGATGGATCAGAATTTATGAGGTCTATGGGAGGCTGGACAAATTAAGCACAACAATGACAGCACTGCAATCAGAAATTATGGTCAGTGGAAGGATGCTGCCCGAAAAAGAGGATACAGACTGGTTTCTTACATTAACTGGATATGGTGAAACATATGATGAAGTAAGAAAACAGTTTGCTTTGGATGAAGAGGTTCTAAAAGAAAGCGTTGGGATCCGTCCCTTAAGCTTAGATGAAGCGGTTAAGATTATCTTTTCAAGACTGCAGGGTGATACAAAGGAATTTTCCTATGCTTCGTTTGTCAGAAGCAAAAAGAATTTATATGATGAACTTTTTCCTGAAATCGCAGAATCCTATGATAGTTTCCAGATGGAAGCAAGCTATGGAACAAGCCTGTTTGTTATGAATTACCCAAAGACTGTCAAGTGGAATGCCTTTACGGACTTGCAAAAACTGGGTTGCCCCATTTTTTTAACTTTTCAGATGTCAAATATGAAAGAGGAAGACAGAGAGAGCTACTTAAGAATGCTGGAAAAACGTTACTGCAGGAATTTCCCACCGGATGATATTGAGAACGGTATAAGTATCTCTTGCCATATGTCATTTGTCTGTGATTCCGCAGATGCAAGAGAGATTATCCAGAATACGATTTTCTCCCTGCTTTCTAAAGAAGGATATATTGTGGCTCCGCTTTATGGAAAGCAAAGAATGGGACTGTTATCAGATATTTCACTGGGAATGCTGGAAAGCAGAGAGTTTAGAAATATTTCACTGCCTGCAGTAGAAAAAATCTTTTGGGAGGAAAATGCGAATGATAATGACAAAGTATGAGCAGACTAAGAAATATGATGTGGCTGGAAATGTGGAAACATTCGGATCACAGGGGATTTTTTCGATAGAAGGTGTGGAAGAGAGTGGCATCTTTGCGCTGACAGAGAATCGCTACTCCAAAACCTATGTCTTAAGTGATATCAACTTCGCCGGAGTAACAGATATTGAGCAGAAGGAGATTATTATTGGTTTTTCCAAAGTGCTTAAGGGCATTCCCTGCCGTTTTTCATACACGATTGCAAATGAATACGTGGATGAAAAGAAGTTTTATGAAAACATCCTTTACAGAAACCGTGGTGATAGGGATGACGATTTAAGAAATTCTTATAATGCGGTCATCAGGGAGAAGCTTTCGGATGCAAGGCAGGGATTGAACCAGACCATCTATCTGACACTGACCATTACAGCGGACGATGTAAAGGATGCAAAAGCACAGTTCTTGTCTATTGAGGGAGCCATCCGGTCATCTTTTGTAGGGCTTGGAATGAATGGAATGCAGGGATCGACCATGCATCCTCTTTCTGTGGATGAAAGACTGCAGATCCTTTTTAACTTTACACATACCGGAATCTCTAAGGGGTATCCTCTTTCCTATAAAAATATCGTAGAAAGCAGACAGGATTTTTTGAATGTTCTGGCACCTGCAGCAATCACTTACGACAATGAGGAATTTCGGATCAATCACTGTTTTGGAAAAGTGATGTACATTGCGGATTATCCGAAGGCACTGGAAAGTGACATACTGACTTCGCTTGCTAAAGTCAACTGTACCAGTTATGTGACCGTGAATAATGAACTGCTTGATATCGGAGGATTTAAGCAGGAAATATCCCGGAAATACATGAAAGTCGGGATGAAGATTGAGGGAGAAAAGCAGAGAAATCGCAATAACAATGATTATTTAGCGGATGTTTCACAGAAACTTTTAGGGGAGAAGGATAAGTTAGATACCTTCCTTAAGAAGTTAGATGAACAGGATGACCATTATTACAATACCACCATTATGGTTCTGTTTATGGCAAACACGAAAGAAGAACTGGGAAGGATCGAGGAAAAACTTAAGAACATTGCATCTTTAAAGTCACTTACCCTGAAAAGCTGCTTTGCCATGCAAAGAGAAGGTATTAATTCTGCACTGATCTTAGGATGCCAGGAATTTAAAAGAGTGGTGAATCTCTCTTCCAGCTGTCTTGCCATGTTCATGCCGTTCAAAACACAGGAACTTAATGATGAAAATGGTGTATATTATGGGATCAATCAGTTAAGTCAGAATGCTATTTTCGGAGATAAGAAGAAATTAAAAAACAGGAACAGCATGATTCTTGGTAAATCGGGATCCGGTAAAAGTGTTTTTTCTAAATCGGAGATCTTGTCGGTATATCTGAATAACCCAAAAGATCAGATAATCATTGTCGATCCGCAGGGGGAATATCATCAGATTGTAAACCGATTACAGGAAAATGCAGCCATCATATGCTTTGATGCAAAGAAAGAAGTTTATATTAACCCTCTGGACGTAGATTTTTACGGAGTTGATTATACCGAACTTAGAGAGATTATTTCAGAAAAGGCAGATTTCATCCTGACTTTGATCTCGTCATTACTGCGAAGAAATGTGGAGGCAGAGGAACAGGGTGTTATTGACCGTGTGGTGGAGAGAGTTTACAGTGAAAACTTTAACATGAGGAAACGCTTAAATGGGGAAATGGAGAGAGAACGAGAGTATGAAGTACCGGGATTTATGGTTACGGAGCAGGCAGTAATCAGTACCGGGGAGAAACTTTCCAGAAAAGAACAGGTACGGGCATATTCTCCTACGTTTCAGGATATCTATCAGGGTCTTGTGGATGAGGGAACAGAACTTGCGGATCATCTGGCTGCAGCAATGGATATCTTTGTAAATGGGTCATTGAATCTGTTTAATCACAGAACAAATGTGGATATTGGGAAAAGACTCATCTCCTTCAGTTTTCCGGGGCTTAAGGAAAATCTTCGTGTCACCAGTATGCTCATTATGATGGAAGTACTTCGCAGTAAGCTTTCGGAGAACTCCAGGGAAGGGAAATGGACACATCTTTACATAGATGAATTTCATGAACTATTGGGGATTGATCAGATCGCAGCCTTTGTGGTGAAACTCTGGAAAGAAATCAGAAAACTCCTGGGATGTGCCTGTGGCATATCGCAGAACATGAGTGATCTGCTAAATGAAGACAATGCCGGGAGGCTGTCAGCGATTCTTTCTAACACAGAATGCTTTGCACTATTGGCCCAGTCCTCTATTGATAAGCGTAAGCTGATGCAATTCTTGCCAAATATCAGTCCGGCTATGTTTAATTACGTGGATAATGCAGAAAGTGGCACCGGACTTCTTAAGATGGGAAGCGTGGTAATTCCCTTTGATATCCGTATGAGTAAGGAATCGGAGATCTATGAAATCGTAAATACGGATGGAGGCAGTTATGCAGTTTAAGGAAGGAAACCTGCAGTTTACGGAGGAACTTAAATTCACGGATAACTATGGGAGATTTTCTAAAGCGGAAATGTCTAATTTTTCAGATCCCGGAAATATGGAAAACAGGAAGCAGGATCAAAAGAATTTTGCACCAGAAAAATGCACACCCACAAAGAATGAGCAGGATTTCAAAGAAAAAGATGCTGATATATGGATGGTAAATGAAAGAAGTGGAGAATCGTATCGGGAAGAGATTGTAGGAAAGGAACAAAGAGCGGAAGCAGAAACTTCTGAAAAATCTAAGAGTTCGGATAAAAACACAAAAAAAGATCAGAGCAGCGAGGGAAAGGAGAAAGCTGCCAGAAAGACAATGGTGGCAAGAATGATCCGGGCAAAGGATCTGTTTTCAGAAAACCGGGGAGAGAAAGAAACTACAGGAAATGCATTGCATGACGGGAATACCGGTCTTGTCAGGGTAGTTACGACTTATGTGAATCCCAAAACATGGGGGAAGATACTGGCAGCAAAACTGGTGGCTGCGCTGGCACCACATATCCTGACTGTATTTATGTATCTTATCGTGACATTTCTTCTGATAACGATTGTGGTAGGAATGTTTTCTACGATAAGTACCGTTACCGGAAGGGTAACCGGGTTTTTAAGCCGTTATTCGGGCAGAGGACATATTTTGTCGGAAGAAAGTCTTTCGGAGGAAGAGATAGATGAAATCGTGGAAGACAGTGGGGCAAGTGAAGAACAGGAAGCAGTGATCCGTTATGCACTTTCCAAAGTTGGATATCCATATTCACAGGAAGACCGGACCAGTGGTAGCGCATATGACTGTAGTTCCCTTGTGTATTACAGCTGGCTGTCTGCAGGAGTAGATCTAAGCTATGGAGCAGGATATCCACCGACAGCTGCAGCAGAGGCAAGTAAACTGTATAGTTATGGAACCGCAGTATCTACCACGAGACTGGATATGAGAGATATGGAACCGGGGGATCTTGTATTTTACGGTGGACATGATAATAAAAGATTTTTAGGAATTTACCATGTAGCGTTGTATGTGGGAAACGGTGAAGTGGTGGAAGCACTAAATGCGGATCATGGTGTGGTATATGAAACACTTCGGACAAACAATATTATTCTGGTATTAAGACCATAGGAGGAAACAAGATGGCAGATGAGATTGCGCAGGTAGTAGATCTGGAATATAAAGGCATCTATTATCTTTTAAAAGGTACCAAGGCAATGATTACCAGTATGGTGTCAGCAATTCAGGCACTTCATACATGGCAGCATAAAAAATGGCTGGAAAAACCGGGTAGCTGTTCCTGGCAGAAGATTCAGGAAGCAAGTGAAGGCATGGCTCCCATTCTGGAATTCCCGGCAGAAATGTTTGAAAAGACCATTGATATTACAAATGACAAGAGCATAAAAGGGGAAGGTTTTATTTCTCCCTTTGAGTATTACTGCAGACAGAACGGCTTAAGATACTGCATTATGCCGGATTTAAACCCGTATGACGACTATATTCCGGTTGCTGTACTGGCACAGGATTTTGGAATGCATGATGAGCAGATCAAATCCTTTATGCGCAAACGTGTGGAAAAGGAAGAAGCCGTAAAGGTAGATTATGATAAAAAGATCGGGGAAGCAAAGGAAAGACTGGAAAATGCTGAGTCTCCTGAGGAGAAAAAAGATATAGAGAATGAGATCAGGGAACTGGAAGAAGGTAAGAGTCAGAATGAAACCCTGTTACAGGAATCCAAGGAAAAGATGGAGAGAAATAATGTACTGGAATTTGCAGACTATCTGAAACAGGGAAAAGGAAGCTGTTTTGAAGATGATCCGGAGAAGGCTCTTAATCAGGCGCAGACTTGTGGAGTCGTGAAGGAGTTTATGGCAGATGACTGTATGTACCCGATCAGAGACAGTGGACTTGTCCCAGATAGCAAAGAGGTTTTCTATAATCAGAAGACTGGGGATGACATGCTTCTTACCGTGAAAAGAAGCTTTGAAGTGGATGAAAACGGTGTCGTGTATTCTGTGTATGAGGTGACGGATCCGGTGAGTGGAGCAAAGAAAGCACCGATATCAGATAAAGGATATAGTAAGGAAGCGTGGATGGAAAGGCTTCCCCAGCTTTTGAAACAGGCAGGAATGTTAAGAGATCAGCCGTGTTCTGTTGTAAGGAGCGAAGAAGGGCTTAAGGATTATATCATGTCCATGGATGTAAATTTTACCCATGCCCGGGAAGACGGGCAGAATATTTCTGACACAATGAGGGTTGAAATGGAACAGGTAAAAAAGGATACCGCACAGACGGAGCGATATATTAAGTCCTATTATTCAACGGTTACGGTACCGGCAACACAGATCATGCCAAATGAAAAGCAGATTCTGTCACTGGAACTGGATGATGGTCTGGTGGAGGGAGTATCCCTTGTGGGGATGGATTCGGATAATGCTAAGATTAGTCTTAGGAGTGATGCAAAATATACCTATACCGGAGCAGATGGGCAGGAAAAGGTATTGACCGGAGATCAGATCATGAAGGCACTTTCTGAGAATAAGCAGGGCGAGAAGGTAGTGCAGACAGTTACACAGAAAGCCGGAGGCAGATAAAGGGGGAACAATGAATGCAAAGGACAAGTTCCGTCAAAAAACACACAAGGAGCGTTAAGGAAACCGTAGTTATTTACCTGCTTGGAGTCAGTATCTGTGTATATCTTGGCTTTCTGTGTGGTGCAGTGTGGATATCCGGGAATGATTTCAATGAATTTATGAACAATTTTCAGAGCTTTGTGATTGAGGGACACCATTATATTGTGGGAGTCACATCTGCCACATGGAAATTTGTACTGGTATACCTGATCGGATGGTCAATGGCATTTATTATTATATTTACAAGAATTGAGCATCCCTTTGCCGGAGAGGAATATGGCAGGGCAAGATGGGGAGATGCCAAGGAATTTACCAGACAGTTTGCAAATCATGACGAAAAAAATGAAGTAGAGGTAGTTACCGGGGATGTGCGACTTACACATCCCTTACGTGTAAATACCGCCAATTACTGGATTGCAGAAGGAGTATATCTGTCTATCCACAACGAAAAGACTTCAAACCTGAATATGCTGGTAGTCGGGCCTCCGGGATCCGGTAAATCCTTCCGGTTAGCAAGACCTTTATTGTCACAGCTTTGCGGAAATTTCCTGGCGACCGACCCGAAAGGAGAACTTTATAAGCAGACAGGGCAGTATTTTGAGGATAATGGATATGAAGTCATGGTTATGAACGTGGAATCAGAGGATGGAATGCCTATGAGCATCCATTTTAATCCGTTTCGCTATATCCGTAATGAATCAGATATTATGAGCATTGCAGGAATCTTGATGAAAGCAACGACTCCGGCAGAAGATAACGGAAGCAGCGATCAGTTTTTTGAACAGTCTGCAGAAGTACTGCTTACCAGTATTATTTATCTGATTCACTATTATTATCCCAAGGAAGAGCAAAACTGGGAGACCTTTGTAATGCTTTTGAATGCAACGTGCGTTTATACAAAGAACGATGGATCCATAGATAACCGGGCAGGCGGTATCCTTGATATTGAAATGAGGGCACAAAAGTACTGGAAAGAAGAATGTGGAAATGATTCAGACTTCCCGGGATTTATCGAGGTGGAGAAGTTTTATCATGGAGCAGCGGAGACAACCAGTTCCATTGTGGCATCATTAGATGCACACTGCAGATATATGAAACTAAAGTGTGTCATTGATCTTTTGTCAGAGGACGAAATACATATTGCAGACAGTTTTGGATATTCCAAGCCCTGTAGGGAAGCAGGAACGGGAAAGAGAATTCTGTATATCGTGACCAGTGAGGATAAGAGATATTATGACTGGATTCCTTCGATGGTGTATTCACTGTTTTTTGACGAGCTTTATCATCTGACAGCAATCGATCCTGCTCTTCATGAGACCCTGCCGGTGCATCTTACCTTCTTAATGGATGAATTTGCAAATGTCACACTGCCGGATTCTTTTGTAGAGAAGCTGTCTACCATGCGGTCCCGAAATATGAGTGCTGTAATCATTGTGCAGAACCTGATCCAGTTAAAAAGAAAGTTTCCAAAGTTTGATATGGATAAGGATTTGATCGGTAACTGTTCTATCATAGATATTCTGGGAGCCCCGGATATGGATTCCTGTGAATACCTGTCCAAACATTTTGGCACACAGACCATTCATAAAGCCAGTGAATCGGATGCAAAGGACTATAAGGGGCAGAGTTCTCGGTCAGAGGATGTTATGCAAAAGAGCCTGTTATCTGCAGAGGACATTTTTGCTATGAAAAAAGATGGGGAATGCGCTATTGTGGTGAAAGGTACAGAACCTTTATATCAGACAAAATGTCAGATGGAAAAGACAGATTTTGTAAAGCTGCTGTGCAGAAAAAAGAATCCGTATGATCCGAGAAAACAGCGCATAAAGAGAGAGAGGAAATATAAAAATAATGATCCGGTCATGTTAAGTGGCAAAAAAGCAAGGGAAGAGGCAAAGAGGCTGTTGGATGCCGGGGAAGAAATCAGACATATTACGGTAGAAGAAGCGCTTGTTTATAAAGAAGCCATCAAAATGGAAGTGGTACCCAAGGAGATTGTGCTTTCCATGAAAGAAAGACAGAAACTTTTGGAGAATGCCAAAAGATATGAGGAAAAACACTCTATGATGCAAAAGATCACTTTGGAAGAATTTCATTACAACTCTGATGGATCTGTGTGCGATCAGAAGGAATATGAAAGAAGATGTCTTGTGGTGAGAAGTTTAATTAATAATGGCTTTTCTAATGTGTTGATAAGATTTCTAAAACCGCTTATTTCAAATGGTTACAGCTATTCCATGATTCGGGAACTGTTTAATGAAAATTCTGAGACAGAGGAAGTAAGAGATTTTATCGAGCAGGTGAAACTGGCATAAGGAAAAATGAATAAAATAAAGTGAAAAATTAAGAGGAAGAAGGTGTAGTTTATATGCGTTCTTCCTTTTTTATGTTATACTTTAGAAAATCTAACTTATGAGGGATGCTTCCATGGGATGGAGAAAAAGACTGTACAGCATTATTGAAGTAGCAGATAAAGATGATAAGATAAAAAATGTTTAGATGAAAGAACTTGGTGGCAGCTATGAGCAGATTTTGGGATGATTATTTCGATCAGGGATATAATGACGACAACCCGATGCCGGTGGACGTTTTGATTTCCATTATGCAGGATATGAAGAACAGACAGGAAGGGAATGCCCTGCCGGATACTATTGGCGCAGAGTATTATTTCCTGCAGGATTTTATTACTCTGGATATGGATTGCGATTTTCCCTACATAGAAAAGGATTTTCTGAAACACTGTAGCGATAAACTGCCTGAATTCCTAAAATATACAAGAAATATAGATCTTGATGCAAGATATAACGAAAATATATCTGTGGCATTGCAGAAAAAGATTTTGTATGTCATTTACGGCGGAGCGCAGAGTGGTGACGTTTATTGCAGGGAACTGTTAAAATATCTCTTTAAAATTTATCATAGAAATCTGTACCGGACACTTAAAAGATTCCGCACGATTTCCATGGACGAAATACTGGGTCTTTCTGATGAAAAAGAGGAAAACAGCCAGCTGGGTGTCGTGGGAATGGTACTTATCATGTGTCCGCTTATGGGAATTACATTTTCGGATGAAGTGTCCGTTTTATACTTCTATCTGATAAAAAAGATGGAAGACTGGAAAAGAGAAGAATACATTGAAAGAGAGTTCCCGGAAGATGGACTTTTTGAAGAGTGCATGAAGACCGTGGATGCCTGGATGGATGATGAAAAACTAAGTTCCAAAAATAAGTATGGAAAGAAATATTATGCAGATGAGAGATTTGCGGAAGAATGCATGAATTACTTTAATTATCCCGGGGATTTTCCTTTTACGTCTCTGGAAAATTTTATGGGACTTCGCATAGAGATGACACGAACCCTGATGACTCTTAAAATGAATCATCCGAAAAAAGAGTACACTTACGAACAGATCCAGCATCTTACAATGATCTATACGCTCTGCTCTACCATAGCAGATATCGCAGACCGGTTTGACATGGAGACAGATTATCTTCTTTCTAAGTATGACTTTGATTACGATGATGACGAAGACAGTCTTTTTGATCCGAAAAAGATTGAAGTGTATAAAGAGAAAGAAAAAACAGAGCCAGAGGTTTTGAAAACGAAAGCATCCAGTACACCGGTATCGTCAGAAACAGAGGAAAATGAAAACGAATACTTAAAAGAGATAGCGAGACTTAGAAGCAGTCTGGATGAAAAAGACCGGGAAATCAAAAGACTAAGAGATGCTTATAGTGAAGCAAAAGCTTCCAGAAGAGAAGCTGAAGAGATGGTACACCGGTATGAGAGTGAAAGGGAAGAACTGATTGCCTTAAGAGAGTTTGCGTATCAGACACAGCAGGAAGAAGAAATAAGAAACGATTTGCCGGTAGAGGAAATGAAAGCTGCCATTAAGGGAAAAAAGATTGCAATTATAGGCGGTCATGTAAACTGGCATAATAAGTTAAAACAGCAATTCCCTGGCTGGAGATTTGTACTAAGTGAAGCTTCCAAAACAGTAGACGGAAAGATGCTAGAAGGGTGTGAGAAGGTTTATTTTTATACCGATCATATGAGCCATGTGATCTATGGCAAGTTTATAGCTGCGGTCAGAGAACGGAAGATTCCTTTTGGATATCTTGGGAGCATTCACATAGAAAGTGTGATAAAGCAGGTGTATGAAGATTTGTGTGGGGAATGATGCCAATGAATCGTTGATACAAAAAAGCCGGATGCCATCAGCCTATGTCAATAAAATTAACATTTGAGCAGAAAATATCAGTTTCGTGTAAAAATGTATTGCTCGACCGAAATGCCCTATAGATGCTATGATACATATATCAGCTGATGGAAAAGAAAACCGGAGGTATTTTTATATGAAAACAAGAGAAGTCAGATTTGGAAGAAATCTAAAGGCATTACGGGAAATCAACAAAGTAACACAGAAAAAGTTGGCGGAAGAACTACATATGTCAAGACAGGCAATTTCTCTATGGGAAAAAGGAATGGGAAAGCCGGATATCTTTTATCTGGATTCTATATGCACCTATTTTGATGTGTCTATAGATCAGATGATGTACGGAGACATTGTAAATCCGGATCGGTATACGACACTGGAAGATAGTGACATAAAGGAACGGACAACCGGAGAGGAGGAACTGGTTGGCTTCTTGGAAGAAGATATCTCCGAGTGCTTTCCTCCGATTGCGATTGATTTTGGTGTTATTATAACGATTGCGCTGGAATTAAAACGCATGGGATATGAAGTGACAGAAGTGTTTGGCAATGGATTTTCGGTATTTACAAAAACGAAAATGGAGAGGAAAAGACTGAAAAAAGATATTTATGAAGTCGGAGATTCCTTGATCCATTGTGATAATGAAAGAATTAGCAATCACAGAGAAGAGGTAGAAGCAAGAGTCTGGGAAGTAAAAAGCCAGATTGTCGAGGAAACCATGACAACCATCCTTGGAAAGGAGCCGGAAGAATTTGCCTACCTCTGGTATGACGAAGAGGATAATGTCAGAGGC